>Ga0268264_10000076_pt1 | contig 255518 bp, 250 predicted proteins | sample KBSSwiS32_FD_190357 | JGI IMG/M metagenome (GOLD analysis project Ga0268264, IMG submission 190357) | Switchgrass rhizosphere microbial communities from Kellogg Biological Station, Michigan, USA - KBS Switchgrass S3-2 (SPAdes) (version 2) | ecosystem: Host-associated > Plants > Roots >...
TTCCAGGCGCCAGGGGTTCCCCCCCAAAAGGCTCATCATGGTGACGCGGGGTGGAGCAGCCCGGTAGCTCGTCAGGCTCATAACCTGAAGGTCACAGGTTCAAATCCTGTCCCCGCAACCAACTCAATCCAAACCCCACGCAAGGCATCGCAGCCTCGCAAAGGGCTCCGCCCGATTAGTTCACGCCCCGATGATCGGGGCGGCAACTCCCAATCATTCGGACTCCTCGGCTTCAGCATCGAGCAGGACTCCAGCAATGAAGCCATCCGGGTTTAACGCGAATTCTCGGACAATCTTGAAATGGGCTGTCTCATGAAACTCGATAGGAGAAAGCCCTTGCGAGGAAATCTGTATAAGAGCGGCATCGGGGTATGCCATCAAAATAGGGGAATGCGTAGCCATGATAACCTGCGCATCTCCCTTCCTATCAAGGCGTCTGAGAAGTTTTAAAAAGTCGAGCTGGCGTTCCGGCGATAGCGCAGCTTCTGGTTCATCGATGATATAAGTGCCCCGCGAGCCAAATCGATTTTCGAAAACGGCCATGAATGATTGTCCATGGCTTCGCTCGCGCATGGAAACGCCGCCATATGGTCGATAGGCCACGTGACCGCCCGGCTCGTTGGCGAGCTGATCGACCGTCTCTACCAACTGGAAGAAGGTCTCTGCTCTGAAGAAAAACCCTTGTGTCACACGGGGAAGCCAGCTCAGTCGAACGAACTGCGAAAGGTTTTCACGTTCCATCGAGCGGTGAGCGATGTTCTTCGTCCCACCGGAAAGGGAGAAGCCACATTGAGCCGCGATCATTTCCAGGATCGTTGATTTCCCCGAGCCGTTTGCACCTACGAATATGGTGATGCTGCGCTCAAAGGTGAAATCGAGACCGTTCTGAAACACGGGAAGCGATAGGGGATAGTCGGAGAATGCTTCCTCGGGCATATCCGGCAATAGGGACATCCGCCGTAGGAAAGGTGCCTTCAAGTCGCTTTTGGCGCGCCGTCTCATTATTCTTCATCTTATATCAATTCCAGTTTCAAAGACCAGGATTGCACTTGCTCTGTGGAGAACAACTGAGCAGCACAATCCACTAAGGTCTCCACGCTCAGGGATCGCATCGATCTTCGCGATCACTATCCCCGCGGACCACCCAACCCAAACCCCCGCAAGGCACCGCAGCGCCGATATCGCTCCGGCTGCGCAATTGTCTTTGTCGGCCGGCAGCCGGGCCGCCGCCGCGCTCCGCATTCCCCGCGATTGCCGCGCCGTCGCCACCGGGATCGATGGACGCACCTGGCCGGCGCGACATGTTCCGCTTATCGCGATGTGATCGCGGAACGGTCCCTCCCGATCCGAAGTTATGTCGCAGGATAGGAGAAAGATCGGTGGGACAGAATGGTTCGGGCGCGGGCGCGGTGTCGATAGGGCAGGAGGACCAGGATCGCGAAAACCGGATGGAAGTGCGACAGCGCCGCGAGGACGACGGCATCGGCGTCCCAACGGAAAGCAACCCGCATGTTCAGGTTCCCGGCGCCCAGGCGCCCGGCGAGGCCGTGATCACCTCGAAATCGCCTCCTTCCGCCGACGCCGAACAGGAAGGACTCTGGCACGGTCGCGCCGACGACCCTGAACATCCGGGACAGACGCGCTGTGGCGGCCTGGGCGGCGCCGGCCCCGCACAACCCTGAGCGCGCCCTGCGCGAGCGCAGGGCGCCAGGCTCGACGGGGGCCTAGCTCGTCGGCGTGCGATCGGCCGACGATACCGCTCCGGCGGCGCGCAGTGCCGCGATGATCTTCATCAGATGCTGCACATCGTCGACTTCAATCGTCACGTCGTAGGTGTGAAACGCGGTGTCACGATGCGACATGGTTAGGTTGACGATATTGGCGCCATGCGTGCCCAAAATGCTCGACATCGCGCCCAGCGCGCCGGGCTCGTTCTTAACGGTTACGGTGAGCTTTGCGGTGCCGCCATCAGAACGGTCGCCCCAGGCGAGATCCACCCAATCCGCATCCTGACCTTCGGCCAGCTTGCGGCAATCGATCGTGTGGACTTCGACGGGCTGGTCTGGCCGGCGCAGGCCGATGATGCGGTCGCCGGGAACCGGCATGCAGCAGCTGGCGAGCTGAAAGGCCACGCCCGGGGTGAGCCCCTTGATCGAAATCGCTTCGCTCTGCTGGGCATCCTTGCGGCGCACGCCAGCCTTCTCGGCACTTCCGGGCATCAATGCGTCCATGACCGTCGCATCGTCGACCAGCTTGCGCGCAATTGCTTCCATCAACGCTTCCTCGTCGGGCAGCTTCAACCGCCCGAGCGCTGCGGGCAGCGCATCGGCTCCCAATCCGGTGGGCAGTCGCTTGACCAGCTCGTCATAAAATTTCCGGCCGAGCGCGATTGTCTCCTCACGCTCTTTCTGGCGCACGAAGCGGCGGATCGCCGCGCGGGCCTTGCCGGTCAGCGCGAAGTTGAGCCATTCGACCTGCGGCTCCTGCGCTTTCGACCGCAAAATCTGCACTTGGTCGCCATTTTCGATCGGCGTCCGCAACGGGACGACCCGCCCGTTGATTTTCGCGCCGACAGTCTGATCGCCAACATCGGTGTGAACCGCGTAGGCGAAGTCGATCGCGGTCGATCCCTTGGGCAGCTGGATGAGCTCGCCCGTTGGGCTGAAGGCGAAAATGCGATCCTGATACATCGCCATGCGGGTATGTTCGAGCAACTCTTCGGGGTTATCGGCATGCTCGAGGATATCGACGAGATCCCGGATCCAGCTGTGGTTGCCATTTTCGCCCGCGAATTGGCCCTGTTTATAAGCCCAATGCGCGGCCAGCCCGTATTCCGCCTGGGCATGCATCTCCTCGGTGCGGATCTGCACCTCGATCCGCATCTTCTCGGAATGGATGATCGACGTGTGAAGCGAACGATAGCCGTTCCGCTTGGGGGTCGAGATATAATCCTTGAATCGTCCCGGAACCATTGGCCAGCGGCGGTGCAGGATGCCCAGGGCCTTATAGCAATCGTCGACATCCTTGACGATCACGCGAAAGGCCATCACGTCGGACAGCTGCTCGAAACTGATGTGGCGTTCGGCCATCTTCTTCCAGATCGAGTAGGGGTGTTTCTCTCGTCCCTGGATTTCCGCGGGGATGCCGGCGCGGCTCAACTGGAGGCGCAGGCCCGAGCTGATCCGCGAGATGATATCGCCACCGCCTTCGTGCAGGTGACCCAGCCGTTTCGTTATCGAGGCATAAGCGTCGGGTTCGAGTTGCTGGAATGCCAGCGTCTGCATCTCGCGCATGAATTCGTACATACCGATGCGTTCTGCCAGCGGGGCATAGATGTCCATGGTCTCGCGGGCGATGCGGCGGCGCTTCGTCTCCGACTCGATATGGTGCAGCGTGCGCATATTGTGCAGCCGGTCGGCAAGCTTGACGAGCAGCACCCGGATGTCGCTCGACATGGCGAGCAGGAACTTGCGGAGATTTTCGGCGGCGCGTTCGTTTTCCGTCTGCGCTTCGATCTTCGACAGCTTGGTGACACCATCCACCAGCCGTGCAATCGACGAGCCGAAACTCTTCTCGATCTGCTCCGGCGTCGCGACGGTGTCTTCTATGGTGTCGTGCAGGATTGCGGTCGCGATCGTTTCGTCGTCGAGCTGGAGGTCGGTCAATATCCCCGCCACCTCAATCGGATGGCTGAAATACGGATCCCCGCTCGCGCGTTTTTGGCTGCCATGCGCCTGCATCGAAAACACATAGGCGCGGTTGAGCAGCGCTTCGTCCGCGTCGGGATCGTAGCTTAGTACGCGATCGATCAGTTCATATTGTCTCAGCACCTGCCCATGATGGGGTCGCCGTGACAATGGATGCAACAGGCAAAGCGCGGATTTTGTGGCGGCAAGGCCACATAGCAACGCTAAAGCCTCTCCCGACTCCGGGAGGGAGCATGATCAGTCGTAATCGCCGCCGATATTCTGATTCCGCGGCGGGGCGGCCGCGGTCAGGCGAAGCGCCTCGGCCGAAGCTGCCAGCGACCCGATCTCGTCCGGCGCATCATCGTCGTCGACGCGGACGCGCTGCAGGCCCGCGATAACGGCCTCGTGCAGGTCGTCGGGCGTAATCGTCTGCTCGGCGATCTCGCGCAACGCCACGACCGGATTCTTGTCGCGGTCGCGGTCGAGGGTGAGCTCGGCACCGCCTGAAATCTGCCGGGCACGCTGGGCCGCGAGCAGCACCAGGTCGAAACGGTTGGGAATCTTGTCGACGCAATCCTCGACTGTGACGCGCGCCATCGAACGCTCCGATCTGACTGGAAATCCGGAAGAGGGCGCGGCTAACAGGGCCGCGCCCCAATGTAAAGGAAAATGGGCTATTCGTCCGCCTTATAGGCCCAGAAAAGGCCGCAAGGAGGTATGTTCCACCATTCGAGATCGCGCTCGATGCGGGGGAAAAGAGGCTGCAGCACCTTCAGCACGAACGCGGAATATTGATAGATCAGGAAAGCACCGCCGGGCCGAAGCGCACGCTCCGTCGCCTCCATGATTGCCGGCGCCACTCCGTTCGGCAGGGTTGAGAAAGGAAGGCCGGACAACACATAATCGGCCTTGTCGAAGCCGTGTTCGACGATGATCTGGTTGATGTCGGCAGCCGAGCCATGCACGGCCACGAACCGCGAGTCCGCGAACCTGCCCCGCAGATAATTCACGAACACGGGATTGGTATCTATCGCCAGCAGCGTCGCATCGGGTGGAAGCCGTTCCAATATGGTGCCGCAGAAAGTGCCGACGCCTGGCCCATATTCAACGAACAGCTTTACCGAACTCCAGTCCACGGGCGCGAGCATCGCCTCGATCGTCCGCCTCGACGATGGAATGATCGAGCCGATCATCACCGGATGTCGGACGAACTCGCGGAAGAAAAGCGCGAACGGGTGGACCGAGGAGGTGGCGGACGCCCTTTGATCGGCGCTGCCTAGCGCCTGTTCCGCCGAAAAATCACCCATGATGTTCCTGTTGGGCCTTTGAACTTGCCCCCCCTTGCAAATGCTGGCGGCAAAGGCAAGCGTCCCCCGTAACGGATAAGACGAATATGGTGTGAGAAGCGTTCGAAATCGCCCACCGTTCCGGCGTCCGCAAAAAAGAGGCCGACCCGAAGGCCGGCCTTTTGAGTTTTTAGGAGAGGATGCCTGAAAGGCCCGCTCTTATTGCGCCGCAAAATAAACGCGCGCAAATGCGAAATCGGCAGATGCAATTGCATTTTACGCAATCCAAATTCGTGCTAAGAAAAGGACGGATAACCATCATTTTCCCGTCGCCCGACGATTTGATTCTTTTGCATTGCAACGTAACGCTGGCTCTGGTGGAGATAGGCCATGCGAAGACTCCCTCCGCTGACAGCCATTGAAGCGTTCGTTCAGGTCGCTCGGCTCGGATCGGTCAAGGCCGCGGCCGAGGAGCTCGCGCTGTCCTCCCCCGCGCTCAGCCGGCGTGTCCAGGCGCTTGAGCGGTTCATGGGCCGGAATCTTTTCGAGCGCCGGCACCAGGCGATGATGCTGTCCTCCGCGGGTGAGATGCTGCTGGCGCGCATCGCGCCGGCACTGGACGCACTCACGCTCGCCATCGACGCCAGTTCGGGCGAGAGTGAACTCGTCCGCCTGCGACTCGGCGTGATGCCGCTATTCGCCTCGCAGCGGCTGATGGCCCGTTTGCCAGAGTTGCGGGAGAGGCATCCCGAACTTCATATCGATATCGATACCGGCGCGCATGCTCTGGCGCGACTCGGCGAGGGGCTTGATGCGGCGATCGTTCTCGCCCGCGATGTCGATGCAAGTCTCTATTCGCGCCGCATCGATCGGGATACCGTGATCCCCATTGTCAATCGCAGCTTGCTCAGTGGCCGCTACCCCGTGAGCCGGGTTGAGGATATCGGGCGGCTCACCATCTTCCTCCACCGAGATATGCCGGAGCTTTTCACCTTTTGGCGCGAGGCCATCGGCCATCCCGATCTGGAGCCGGCGGCGGTCGACCACTTCGACTCGGGCCAATTGATGCTCGACGCCGCAGCCCAGGGCCTCGGCGTCGCGCTCATGCTGAGCAGTCATCTGGAGGACGCCCATGACGAGCGGCTGACCAGCTTGTTCGATAAGCGAGTGGATAGCCCCTATGGCTATTGGTTCGCTTGCCGGCGCCCTGCGCTGTCGAGTCGGCCGGTCAGGTTGTTCCATGATTGGCTTTTCGACAGCGAGCCCACGTCGGCCAGGGCATAAGCCCGGATCGCGTGGGTGCAGGCTATCGTCACCCCCAAGGCAGGCCAGGCTCCGCTTTCGCTGCGAAAGCGGGCCCCGCGATCGATCACAGGTCGGCAGCCACCTTCATCTTCACGATCTTGCCCGGTTCGCGGGGCGGCTCGCCCTTGGGAAGGGCATCGACATGCTCCATGCCCGATTCCACCACGCCCCAGACGCTATATTGTCCGTCGAGGAAGCGCGCGTCGTCGAAACAGATGAAGAATTGGCTGTTCGCACTGTTCGGATTCTGCGAGCGGGCCATGGAGCAGACCCCGCGAACGTGCGGCTCGCGGCTGAACTCGGCCTTGATGTTCGAAAGATGCGAACCGCCCATGCCGGTCCCGGTTGGATCGCCGCCCTGTGCCATGAAGCCGTTGATCACCCGGTGGAAAACGACGCCATCATAGAAGCCTTCGCGCGCAAGCGTCTTGATCTGTGCGACATGGTCCGGGGCGAGATCGGGGCGGAGGGTGATGACGACGTCTCCACCTTCGAGCGTCATGATCAGGGTATTTTCGGGATCGGCCACCTGGCTCTCCTTTGGAATCGAATGAAGCTGGCCGCTGCTCCTATCGGCAGATTGACCGCGATGCGAGCGATGATTGGGCCGACCCGCCGATCGACCGACGGCAGCCGTTCACGCGCCATTGATCGCGGCTGGCATGCGGGGCTTCGGCGCATTGCGGAGACGGCCTTTGATGCCTAAAGCGCTTCGACCGGCGAGACAGCGGAGGGCGCATGGGCGGAACCGAAAGTGATGCTGTCGAAGCCGCGGTGCCGGAGGCGCTCCACGACGAGGACGATCGGCTGAAATCGTCGTTCGTCGACGCTGTCATACAATGCGTCGAAGCCGGGGACGACGATGGCGCGCGCGCGCTCGTTGCGCCGCTCCACCCTGCCGATATCGCGGATCTGTTCGAGTTGGCGCCGCACGACATGCGGCGTCCGATCGCGGCGGCGATCGCCGAACTGCTCGATGGCGATGTGCTTGCGGAGATGAACGAGTGGGTCCGCGATGAGCTCATCGAGGCGCTCGCGCCGCACGAGGTGGCCGAGATCGCCACCCAGCTCGATACCGACGACGCTGTCGCGATCATCGAGGAACTCGAAGAAGAAGACCAGCGCGCCGTTCTGCGCGCGATGGAGCCGGATGATCGCGCCGCGATTGAAGAGGCGCTGTCCTATCCCGAGGAGTCCGCCGGCCGCCTGATGCAGCGCGACCTGATCGCGGTGCCGGAGCATTGGACGGTCGGCGACGTCCTCGACTATCTCCGCCGCAACGAGGACCTGACCACCGACTTCTGGGAAATCTTCGTCGTCAACGCCGCGCACCATCCGGTGGGGACGTGCAAGCTGAGTTGGGTGATGCGCACGCCGCGCGACATCGCGATAAGCGACGTCATGCAGCGTGAGCAGACGCTGATTCCCGTCGACATGGACCAGGAAGAACTAGCCCTCCGCTTCCAGAAATATGCACTGATCTCGGCGGCGGTGATCGATCATAATGGCCGCCTCGTCGGCATGATCACAGTCGACGACGTTGTCCATATCATCCAGGAGGAGGCGGGAGAGGATATTCTCAAGCTGTCCGGCGCGGGCGACGGCGACATCAATGAGCCGATCCTGCAGACGGTCAAGGTACGCCTCTCCTGGCTGGTGGTGAACCTGCTCACCGCGGTTCTGGCGGCGTCGGTGGTCGGCCTTTTCCAGGGTACGATCTCGAAACTGGTCGTGCTTGCCGTGCTCATGCCGATCGTCTCCGGAATGGGGGGCAATGCCGGGACCCAGACGATGGCCGTGGCGGTGCGGGCTCTTGCGCTGAACCAGCTCACCTCGTCGAACACCGCCCGCATGATCCTGCGGGAGTTCCGCATCGCCATCGCCAATGGCTTCTGCCTGGGTGCGATGATCGGGCTGGCGGTGACCTTGATCTACGACAATAGCGACCTGGGCATCGTCATCTGCATGGCGATGGTCATCAACAATATCACGGCCGGCCTTGCCGGTATTCTCGTGCCGGTTAGCCTCGACAAAGCGGGCACGGATCCTGCGGTTTCCTCGGCGGTGTTCGTCACCGCCGCCACCGACATCATGGGCTTTTTCTCCTTCCTCGGCCTCGCGACGCTCTGGGGCCTCCACGGCTGATGGGGCGCATCCCCGCCGGCAAGCCGGCGGGCGGGTTGATCGCGCACCGTGCCGCGCCGATATGGGTCACATGAGCGGACTGCATCTGACCAAGATCGCCTTCGGCTGCGACGGTTTCGACGATTTGCGGCGGCGCCTGCGGGATCGCATCGAGCGCGGGGAGATCATCCGGCTCGATACGCGCTACCGACCGAAACGCGAGGAGGAGTTGGCCGGCGGATCACTGTTCTGGATAGCGCAGCATCGGTTCGGCCTGCGACAGAAACTGATTGGCTTCGAGGAAATCGAGGGCGGCCGTTGCGCCATCCTGCTGGCGCCCGAGCTCGTCGAGGTCGAGCCCCGTCCGCGTCGGGCGCACCAGGGATGGCGCTACCTGTCGGGTCCTGACGCGCCGCCCGACATCGGGGGCGTGGCCGAAGGCGACATCCCCGCGTCGCTCAAGGTCGAACTGGCGACGCTGGGGCTGATCTGAACTCGCGGCTTCCATCGCGCATCGCGCCGAAGGGCGGGGTAGCGGTATTCCGCGGATAACGACCGACGACAAGGATGTGGTGCAAGCTGCGACCGTCGCGGCGTCAGCGTGCTCCGCAGCGTAACCGGCCCGATCCCACCCGGTTCTCGGTGCAGTGCGGGCGACCCCCGATGACGATGTCCCCCGATCCGGCGAGCTTCGCACGCGCGACGCGCGTGGGACCGACCAGAAGATCGCCGGCCCCGGCCACCGATGCGGTCAATAGCCCGACGGCCAAGCCGCTGCCGCGGAAGTCGCCCGAACCGCGCAGCGAGACGTCGCTGCGGCCCGTCCGGCCGCTCGTCACGACCATATCGCCCGATCCGGCGACCTCCGCTGCTAACCGCCCAGCGTCAAGCCTGCCGATCGTCAGCTCCCCCGATCCGGTGAGCAGCGCGCGGAACGTGCTGGCGCGGATGCGGTCGATGCCGACGCTGCCCGCTCCGGTCATCTCGACCGCCTGTAGCGTGGGCACCGCGACATCGATCCGTATCGCATCCTCCTTGCCCTGGTTCAGCGGCCGCCAATTTCCTCCACGCTCGTTGGTCACGATCAGCATATCGCCTCGCCTTGCGACGATAAGCCGGTCGAGATGTGATGGGAGGCCGTGCGCGAGCACGGCCGCGGCCGCGCCGGTGCGGACCCGGACGTCGAAGGGACCCTCGACCTTGAGCCGGGTGAAACTTGCCACCGGAAAGGATCGGGTGGCCGCCGCCGCGGGAGCGGCGATCACCAGCGACAGGATGGCGGCAAGGCCGGCCGCGCGCATGCCCTCTCCTTCTTTGTCTGTATTGCTATAAGGGCGAACGCTGTCGGCGTACAACTCGGCCAAAAACAAAAAGGGCGGCTCGCGGGCCGCCCTCTTCGGTAAGCATCAAGCCATAGACTATTTGTTATGGATTGCTGCAGCCTTGCGGAGGATTTCGAGGATTTTGTCCTGCGCGGCTGGTTCGTCGATCGCTTCCATGGCCGCGAGCTCACGCGCAAGGCGGCTGGTCGCAGCCTCGAAGATCTGGCGCTCCGAATAACTCTGCTCAGGCTGGTCATCGGCACGGAACAGATCGCGGACCACTTCCGATATCGAGACGAGGTCGCCCGAATTGATCTTCGCTTCATATTCCTGGGCGCGGCGCGACCACATGGTGCGTTTGACCTTGGGCTTGCCCTTGAGGGTGGTCAGCGCCTCGGTCATCGTCACGTTCGACGAAAGCTTGCGCATGCCTACGGCTTCCGCCTTATTGGTCGGGACACGCAGCGTCATACGTTCCTTCTCGAAGCGCAGCACGTAAAGTTCGAGTTTGGCTCCCGCAATTTCCTGGCTCTGGAGTTCGACCACGCGGCCGACACCATGCTTGGGATAAACGACATAATCGCCGACGACGAAGCTCAGCGCCTTGGCAGCCATTAAATAGACCTTTCATTGAGGTACTCTACGCAGGCTCGTCCGATCCGCCTCCCCTCGGCGGCCCACGGCAATCCTAACGCAGATTATCACAGGTTCCTTGTTGCAGGCGCCTTAGAAATGCGCCCGATGCGAGGGGTGTAACAGATTCGTAAGCGAAAAACCAGCAATTTGGGCGTTTCGCTTCGACAAGTCGTGCCAGTATCGCCATGTGAGGATCGATGGCCCCTCGGTCCCGGCAGCAGGCCCCTAATCGCCCTGGCCGGGCTCCGGCGAGAAATGGGCATCATACTTGCCGCTCACGCCCTTGAACTCATCGGCGTCGGCCGGCGCCTCGCGCTTGCGGGTGATGTTCGGCCATTGCGCCGAAAAGGTCGTGTTGAGTTCGAGCCACTGCTCCAATCCCGCCTCGGTGTCCGGCAGGATCGCTTCGGCAGGGCATTCCGGTTCGCACACGCCGCAATCGATGCACTCGCTCGGGTTGATGACCAGCATGTTGTCGCCTTCATAGAAGCAATCGACCGGACACACCTCCACGCAGTCCATATACTTGCAACGAATGCAGGCATCGGTGACGACGTAGGTCATTGTTGCTCCCTCGGCTGACGCGCCCCGTTAGGTTGCGGACACGCGTGCGTCAACTGGGGGTGACAGGTCGGTATAACAAGCCATTGCTTCCGGTACAGGCCCGCGGCGGAGGGGAAGCATTTCGATCCTGACGACGCGCACGCGCCCGTGGAGCGGGAAGGTCAGGACATTGCCGATCCTGACATTTGCGTGCGCGCGGTCGACCACGCGGCCGTCGATGCGCAGATGGCCGTCGGCGGCAACCTCCTGGGCCAGCGCCCGGGTTTTGGTCAGCCGGGTGAACCAGAGGAATTTGTCGAGGCGCATCGGCCTATAGCGCCCCCGTTCGCGGGCGGGTTCCCGGCCAGAGGTCGGCGAGCGCACCAAACGCATTGCCCGGCCGAGCCGGGGATTTCGGGCGTGGCGCCCGCTTGCCCTTCCATATCCACGCGTCGGTGTCGCCGGACGGCGCCGCGCGGAAGCCGAGGGCAAGCATGAGCTGTGCGAAGCTGGCGTGCCGCAAGCCCAGCGAAGTTGGCAAGCCTGGATCCGGGGTGAAGGACTTACGGCCCGAGCGCGCATCATGCGCCAATCGCGCCAGCCTCTCGACCAGGTCGACCCGCAGCATCTGGGCGCCGAGCGCGCGATAGCCGGCCCGGATCATCGCCTCGCAATTGGCGGAGTCGCTGGGCGTGGTGATCGAGACCGCGCCGGCGATGGGAAGTTCGGGCATCACCTGCTCCTCGGCGGCGGCGAACAGCGCCAAGCGCCACCGTGTGGGTTCCGGCTTGAGCAGGGTCGGCGAATAGACGTCGATCGTGCCGAGCTTGACGTCGAGCCGTTCGGCGCGGGAGCGACCCTCGCGGTCGAGATGCTCGATTGCCGAAGCGATCTGCGCGCGCGTGATGATACCTCCGGCTTCGGCCAGCGGCGACAGCAGCGCGCGAAGCGAGGGCTCGCAGGCGGGATCGCGCGCCGCCTCGAAATATCGCGCGAGCGGCTTCAACTCGCGTTGGATGCGGCCCTCGAGCCATGTCGCGAGGCGCTGTTCAACCCCGGTGCGATCGGCCGGCGAGAGACTGTCGAGCGCTCGGTGAAGGCGGATGCGCGGGGTCAGCAATGTGCGGCCGGGTTCCAGTCGCGCGACGACGTCGCCGCGCCAGAAGATCGCGACCGGCCGACCCACGTCGGTCGCCAGGCTAAAATATATGTCCTCGTCCGCGGCGAGCTGGCGCGAGCGCGCCGACAGCTCGACCCCGAGCCGGCGCTCGGCCGCCGCCATCAGCCGCTTCATGTCGCCATGGCGGGCGCGATGATCGGGCTTGAAACGAAAACCGATCAGCCGGCCGATCGGCTCGCCGTCGACGGTGACGATCCCTTCCTCGTCAACCTTGACCGGCAGCAGCAGATCGCCGCCTTTCGCGCCGAGATCGCGCATGAGCACCGATGTCCGGCGGTCGACGAAGCGCTGGGTCAGTCGCTGGTGGAGCGCGTCCGACAACTTCTCCTCGAGCGTGCGGGTGCGCTCTGCCCAGTGGTCGGCATCGGCCAGCCAGTCGGCGCGGTGGGCGATATAGGCCCAGGTTCGTACCCCGGCGATGCGGTCGGACAGTGTCTCGACATCGCCCTGAACGCTGTCGAGCCGCGCCAGTTCTTCGGCGAACCAGCTTTTCGGCAGATGGCCGTCGCCTTCGCTGAGATGGCGGAAGATGCGCGCGACGAGGCGGCTATGCGGCTCGGCGCCCGTCTTGCGGAAATCGGGTAGCCCGCAGGCGGCCCAGAGTCGCGCGATCATCGTCCGGCCGCCTGCGCGCGCGCGGACCCAATCCTCCTCGGCGAGACGCTTGAGTACGGCGAGATCGATCGCTTGGGGGGCAGCGCGCAGCACCGGCCGGTCGGGCCGCCGCTCAAGATCGGCGATCAGCCCGTCGACGCTGTCGAGCGCGGGATCGCCCTCGCGCCAATACAGATGCTCGATCGGCGGGAAATGATGTCCCTCGATCGCGTCGACTTCCTCATCCTCGAACCGCGCACCGCCGCCTTCGAGCGCGAGCGTGCCGAAGGTGCCGTCGCGCTGGTGACGGCCCGCGCGGCCGGCGATCTGGGCCATTTCGGCGATGGTTAGGCGGCGCGCGCGGCGGCCGTCGAACTTGCGCAGCGAGGCGAAGGCGACATGCGCGACGTCCATGTTCAGGCCCATGCCGATCGCATCGGTCGCGACCAGATAGTCGACCTCGCCCGCCTGGAACATCGCGACCTGCGCATTGCGGGTGCGCGGGGAGAGCGCGCCCATCACCACGGCGGCGCCCCCCCGCATGCGCCGCAACATCTCGGCGACCGCATAGACCTCCTCGGCGGAGAAGGCGACGATCGCCGAGCGCGGCGGCAGGCGCGAAAGCTTGGTCGCGCCGGCATAGGACAGGGTAGAGAAGCGTGGTCGCCCGATGATTTCGGCGTCCCGGATCAGCGCGCGCACCATCGGCCGCAGCGATTCCGAACCGAGGATCATCGTCTCGTCGCGGCCCCGGGCGCGCAGCAGTCTGTCAGTGAAAACATGGCCGCGCTCGGGATCGGCGCCTAGCTGGGCCTCGTCGAGCGCGACGAACGAGAAGCTGCGATCGAGCGGCATGGATTCCGCCGTCGTCAGGAAATATTGCGCGCCGGGCGGCAGAATCTTCTCCTCGCCAGTGATCAGCGCGACCCGTTCCTTGCCTTTGATGCCGACGACCCGATCATAGACCTCGCGGGCGAGCAGCCGCAGCGGGAAACCGATCATGCCGCTCGAATGCCCGCACATCCGCTCGATCGCGAGATGCGTCTTGCCCGTATTGGTCGGGCCCAGCACGGCCACGACCGACTGGGCAGCGAAGTTCGACATGCGCCATAGATTGGCAGGCGATGTGCCGAACGCAAGCGCGAACCAGCGCCAATTCGCGGCGTTCATCGTCCCGACTCGTTTCATGGACAAAAGGACTCGGCTCGCCGCATTCGACCATATTCCGATCGCCAATTAGTTTGACTTTAACCATGCTGAGGCAGATTGCTGCTGCCCGATGAGAAAATGTCGCGTCAGGGCAAGTAGATAGGCATTTTTGACCGAGGGGCTGGGGGCATTGTTCCAAAGCGAAGGCCAGGGATTCGGGGGCGGAGGCCACGCAATGCGCGCTAGCGCGGGAGCGCTGGTCCTCGCCCGCCCCAATCGTTTTTCCGCCATCGGCGAGGTGGTCGACCGGCTCACCGGCTCCGATCTCGTCGTCGATCTCGGCGCCCGCATCGGTTCGCGCGAATGGTATCGCGGCCTGTTCACTTGCCTCGGCTTGTGCACCGCCGCGGGCATGATGATGCCCAGCTTCAAGCCGATCGACTTCGCGCCGGAGACGCCGATGCCGGCCGCAGTGCGTGAGGAAGCGCGCGTCCAGGGGATCGCGCCGCTCTCGCTTGGTGGCGATACTGGTCGCCGGCTCGCTGCGACCAACCTGGTCGAGCTGCTGACCGATACCCCGGAACGGCCTCGTATCGAGCTCACCGCCACGCTCGGCCGCGGCGATGGTTTCGATCGTGTCCTCGAACGCGCCGGCGTTTCCCGCGGCGAATCGCAAACCATTTCCACGCTTGTCGCTGACGCCGTCCCGCTCTCCGATATCGACGCCGGTACCCGGATGGATCTCGTCCTCGGCCGCCGCGCGGTCAAGACCGAGCCGCGTCCGCTCGAAACGCTGGCTTTTCGCGCCCGCTTCGATCTGAGGCTCGAGATCGGGCGGGTCGACGGTCAGCTCCGGCTGAAGCGGATCCCGATCGCGGTCGATCATACGCCGCTGCGCATCCAGGGAGAGGTCGGCTCCAGCCTCTATCGTTCGGCACGCTCGGCAGGCATTCCCGCCGGAGCACTCGAAAGCTTCATCAAGGCGATCTCGCAGAAGCTGTCGATGCGCGGCATCGGCTCGGACGCGCGCTTCGATGCGATTATTGAGCATGCCCGGGCCGAGACCGGCGAGGTCAAGATCGGCGCGCTGCTATTCGCCGGCATCACTGAGGGCCGCAAGAAGGTCCAGATGGTCAGATGGTCCGCCAATGGCCGCGATCAATGGTATGAGGCGTCGGGCGTCGGCGAGACGCGCGGCGTGATGCGCAGGCCCGTGCTCGGCCACCTCACCTCGAGCTTCGGCATGCGTTTCCATCCGATCCTCGGCTTTTCGCGGATGCACCAGGGCATGGACTTCGCCGCGCCGATGGGTGCTCCGATCGTGGCTGCCACCGATGGCGTCGTCGGCTTCGCCGGCAGACATGGGGGACATGGCAATTATGTCCGCCTGAACCATGCCGGCGGCATTTCGACCGGCTATGCGCATATGAGCCGCATCATCGCGCGTCCGGGTGAGCGGGTCCGCCAGGGCCAGCTGATCGGTTACGTTGGCTCGACCGGCCTCTCGACCGGGCCGCATCTCCACTATGAGGTCTTCCGGAATGGCCAGGCGATCAATCCGGTCTCGATGAAATTCACCACCGTCGACCAGCTCTCGGGCCGCGATCTCGCCAGTTTCAAGGCGAAGCTCAACAGCCTCCTGGCCGTTCGCGTCGGTGGCGGCGGTGACGTGAAGGCCGCCGAGGCCAAATCGGAAGATGACCGATCATCGAAGACGAGGACCGCCGGCAGGGCCAAGGACAGGAAGGCGACCGAGAGGGCCTGAGTTCCGACTGGACGAGCATGTCGCCGCTGTCTTCGGAGGTGGGGCTTGAGCCCGCTTTGCTTGGTCGCGCCTTCGGGTCACTCAGCTGGGTGAGCGGATACGGCTGGCACTGGCGCGGATGCTGATCGAGGCCACCCGACCTGCTGCTGCTCGATGAGCCGACCAACCATCTCGACATCGAGTCGATCGAACTGCTCGAAGCGGCCCTGGCCGGTTGCGACGGCGCACTGATCGTCGTCAGCCATGACGCGGTCTTTCTCGATGCCATCGGGATCGAGGAGCGGCTCGTTCCGAATGTCGACCGGCGGCTTTTCGACGTCCCGCGGTCGCGCTAGACTCTGCACGGGCTTGGATGGAGGAACGCGTGATCGACCAACAAGGTATTTTCCTCGGCGCCAGTCCGGGCGCCTCCGGCCCCGTCCCGCAATATCTCAACCTGCGCCGCGCCAATCGCCACGGCCTGATCGCAGGCGCGACCGGCACCGGCAAGACGGTGACGCTGCAGGGCATTGCCGAGAATTTCTCGGCTGCCGGCGTGCCGGTCTTCCTGGCGGACGTGAAGGGGGATCTGGCCGGCATCTCGATGGCAGGCGCGGCCACCGCGAAAAATGCCGACAAGCTCGTAGCGCGCGCCGCCGAGATCGGGATGGCGAATTTCACCTGGGCCGACAATCCGGCAATCTTCTGGGATCTGTTCGGGGAGCAAGGCCATCCGATCCGCACGACCATTTCGGAAATGGGCCCGCTGCTGCTTGCTCGGCTGATGCAGCTCAACGAGGTGCAGGAAGGCGTGCTCAACGTCGCCTTCCGCTATGCGGACGAGCAGGGGCTGCTGCTGCTCGACCTCGGCGATCTCCAGGCGATGCTTGTCTATTGCGCCGAGAATGCGGCCGAGCTGTCGGCCCGATATGGCAATGTCACGCGCGCGAGCGTCGGCTCGATCCAGCGCCAGCTTCTCCAGCTCGATGCCCAGGGCGGCGCGCTTTTCTTCGGCGAGCCCGCGCTCGACATCCATGACTTCCTCGGGGTGGACGACAAGGGGCGCGGCTATATCAACGTGTTGGCTGCCGACAAGTTGATGCAGAGCCCTAAACTCTACGCCACTTTCCTGCTCTGGCTGCTCAGCGAGCTGTTCGAGGCGCTTCCGGAGGTCGGCGATCCCGATAAGCCCAAGCTCGTCTTCTTTTTCGACGAGGCGCATCTGCTGTTCGAGGACGCGCCCAAGGCGCTCAACGACAAGATCGAGCAGGTCGTTCGCCTGATCCGGTCGAAGGGTGTCGGCGTCTATTTCGTCACCCAGAACCCGATCGACATTCCCGGAGATGTGGCGGCGCAACTCGGCAACCGCATCCAACACGCTCTGCGCGCCTTCACGCCGCGGGACCAAAAGGCGATCGAGGCCGCAGCGGACACGTTCCGGATCAACCCCGATCTCGACGTCGCCACCGCGATCACCGAGCTGAAAGTGGGAGAGGCGCTGGTCTCGGTGCTGCAGGAGGATGGCAGCCCTACTATCGTCGAGCGCACGTTGATCGCGCCGCCACATTCGCGGCTGGGGCCGATCGACGCGAAAGAGCGATCGATCATCCAGTCGGTCTCGCCCGCCGCCGGCAAATATGACGATGTCATCGATCGCGAGTCGGCCGAGGAGCTGCTGGCCGCCAAGGCCGATGCGGCGGTCGCGGCAGCGGCTGCGGCGAAGGCGCAGGTTGAGGCGGACAAGGTGGCGGCCGTGCAAGCCAGGATCGAAGCGAAGCAGCGGGAAGCTGCACTGAAGGAGCAGGCGCGCATCAATGCGGCGGCGGCGCGGGAGGGCGCAAGGCCATCCGCTATGGATCGCGCGATCCAGTCGGCGACCCGCGCTGCTGCCTCTTCGGTCGGCAGGCAAGTCGCCAATGAAATCGGTCGCGCGGTCTTCGGGGGCGGACGGCGCAACGGGTCGGGCGGGGTTGCCGGTCAGCTCGTCCGCGGGATTTTGGGTGGATTGTTCAAATAGGGTCTATCCCAAGCCCGCTCGAAAAAAAGAAAATCAGCGTCAGCCCTGGCGACCCTGGTTGCGCCAGCGGGCGATGACCTGCTCCACCAGCGCGTCCTCATTACCGGTGTTCCGCCACAAGTCGGAGAAGACGGGATCGTGCGAGGCGGGACGCAACGCTTCGTCCAGATCGTCGAACGCGACGCGGATCGGGATCGCGACACCTTCGCCGCAGATGATCGCTTCGCGGTTGCGCAGCGCCTGGATCGAGTTGAGGAAGCCGCGGGAGCCCTCGGGCATCGCCGCCTTGACGAAGGCTTGATCGCGTTCGTTGTTCAGGCGCATCGAGATGATCGTGCCGCATTGCGAGAGCACGCCTTCGGCCAGGTCCGATGGCCTTTGCGTGATGAGCCCCAGAGACACGCCATATTTGCGGCCCTCTTTCGCGATCCGCTCGATGATCCGGCGGACCGCGCCGTTATTTGCCGAGCGGTCGGATGGCACATAGCGATGAGCCTCCTCGCAAACGAGCAGGATCGGATGCTGCTCGTCGCCGCGCGCCCAGATCGCATAGTCGAACACGCAGCGCGCCAGCACCGACACGACGACCGAGGTGATCTCCGAGGGCACGCCCGATATGTCGATGACCGAGATCGGCTTGCCCTCGCCGGGCAGACGGAAGATGCGCTTGATGAAGCTTTTCATGCTGTCGCCGACGAGCATGCCCGAGAACATGAAATGATAGCGGGGATCCGAGCGGATTTCGTCGATCTTCTGCTTGAGGCGCAGATAGGGCGCGCTGTTGGAGGCCTTGTCGAGCTTGCCCATCTCGACCTGCAGGATGCCGGTGAGATCGGACAGCACATAGGGAATGGGGCTGTCGACGGTGATCCGCGCGACCGCCTCGGCCGCGCGGTTCTTCTGGCGTGCGGCAAGCAGGCATTTGGCGAGGATGTCGCCATCCATCTGGCGCTCGGCGCCGCTGGTCGTCAGCAGCACCTCGCAATGCTCTTCGAAATTCATCAGCCAATAGGGCATGGCGAGGTTCGAGACGTCATAGGCCACGCCGACCTGATCGAAGGCGGCGGCATATTCGCCATGCGGGTCGAGCATGACGACATGGCCCGCAGGGGCCGTCTGGCATATCCGGTGCAGGATCAGCGCGGTTGCGGTCGATTTGCCGGTACCCGTCGAACCGAGAAGCGCGAAATGCTTGCCGAGCATGGCGTCGATGAGCAGGGGCGCGCGGGTGGAGCAGGTCGGGTGGACGGTGCCGATCTCGATATGCGGGACATTGCCTGCGCTGAAGATTGTGCTCATATCGCTGGTCGACACGGCGTGGACCGCGGTGCCGGGTAGCGGATAGCGGGTCACGCCGCGGGTGAAGCCGGCCATATGGCCGTCGGCGCCGATCTTCCCTTCGCCGAGAAAGGTGATGCCGGCGGTGATTTCGCTGCCTTCGCTGTCGAGGCTGTGGACCGTCGCGATCACGCACCGGCCCGCGACGGTCATCTTGAGCATCGAACCGATCTCGCCGGCCATCGCGACGCCGGCGTCGCCATCCTTCGAGATCAGGTCGAGAAGCTGGGGGTTGAGCCGCGTCTCGGCTTCGCCTCCCGAGACGGACTCGATTCTGCCCAACGGCGTCACCGCAAGACCGGCCGCCTGTTCAAATGACGTGCTTGTGGCGAAATCGTTCATCCATCCTTCCCCCTGTCCCGACAGAAGGGGTGTAGGGGACAGCGGTTAACAAACCGCTGAGCGCCGGTGTCGAGCGCCGTCGGAACGACAGGCCGATCAGTCGCGGAGGCGCTGGAAAGCCGCGCTCGCCGCCCCGCCGAGCAACAGCGACAATGTCACGGCCGTCAGCCCGTAAAGGAAGCTGTGATCGATGCTTGCCCTGGTCACGAAGGCTTCGACGCCTGATTTGTCGATGTCGATGTCGCGGGTCGCGGCGGCAATCACGCGGCCTTTCTCGATCAGAAAGGTCTCTGCGGTGTACCGGCCCACCGGAACACGGGCGGGGACCGCGATCCGCGCGCGATAGAGCACGCCCTCGCTGATTTCCACGCCGTGGGAAGTTTCGGAATAATAGCCGCCGCGGGTTTTTAGATCGACCAGCCCTTCCTCGAAGCGCCGTTCCTCCGCCGGGTCGCCGCCGCTGGCGGGCGAGAGCTGGAGATTGTCGATGCCAAGTTCGTAGATGACCGCCGTGCGGGGATCGACGATCGTGCTGATCGGCTTCGAGGATGCGAGCGCGTAGAAGGATGGTACCGAGCGGAAGCTGGAACTGTCGGCGTTGACCCAGATTCCGGCGATCTTACGCTTCTCGCGGATCAACACCGATTCGGAGGGGCCTTTCACGACCACGGCGATCTGAGTGTCGTCGCTTGGCGCCTTGCCGCCGGGGTATAGGATCGCGCCGAACAACAGCAGTTCCGCCCCTGTGAAACTGTAGATGATATCGATCTTTCGCTGCGACACATCGGGCACGAGCCGGGGATGCTCCGCCGACAGGAGGAGCGGCGCGAGCAGGAGGAGAATCGCCTTCTTCACAGCGCCTGGACGGTGAATATCTCGGGCGGACGCCATGTCAGCCCGAGCAGCATCCGGATCGCGACCACGAGCACGATGAAGGCTAGTGCGAGTCGCAGATATTCCGGTTTCATCTTCAGTGCGATACGGGTGCCGAACTGCGCCCCTGTCACGCTGCCGATCAACAGCAATGCGGTCAGGACAAGGTCCACTGCCCTGGTCGTGAGCGCGTGCACCATCGTCGTCGCCGCGGTAACGAAAAGGATCTGGAACAGCGATGTACCGACCACGACCCGCGCCGGCATGCCCAGAAGGTAGATCATGGCCGGCACAAGGATGAATCCGCCGCCCACGCCCATCAGCACGGTCATCACCCCGGTGGCGAGACCAAGGAGGAACGGGGCGAGCGGCGAGATGTAGAGGCCCGAGCGATAGAAGCGCCAGCGGAAGGGCAGGATTGCGATCAGAGGGTGGTGCCGCTTGCCAGCGGGCTTTGGCCGATCGCCACGCCATTCGGCCACGAGAGCGCCAATCGCATCGCGCGCCATGACGATGCCGATGCCGCCCAGCATCAGCACATACATCATGTTCACGACGGTATCGATCTGGCCGAGGTCCTGTAAAAGCCGAAACAGCGCCCCGCCGGCGAGCGATCCTATCGCACCTCCCGCTACGAGCACGGCGCCGATATGGTAATCGACTCCGTCGCGATGGCGATGCGCGAGCACACCAGATACGCTTGCCCCGGTGATCTGCGGTGCCGACGAGGCGACCGCGACCGCGGGAGGGATGCCGTAGAATATCATCAGCGGAGTCGTCAGGAAGCCGCCGCCCACCCCGAACATGCCCGACAGCAGGCCGACCAGCCCGCCTAGTCCTATGATGACCAGGATGTTCACTGACAAGCCGGCGATCGGCAGGTAGAGGTCCATGTCCCAGCTAGCGCATTTGGAACGGCTTGGGAAAGGGTGCCGCGGATCTCTATGGGCTGATAGTCATCTTGCCCCCGCCGCCGCAAGCGGTATACCCGCGCCATGGTTCCCTTTTCGTTCTGTTCCGTCGACTTCTCCGCATTGGCCGAGGGCGCGCTGTTCCACGGAGCTTCGGCAAGTCTGCTCATAGCTGATCTTCATCTCGAAAAGGCGACGAGCTACGGCGTGCGGGGGCAAATGCTGCCGCCCTATGATTCGATCGAAACGCTCCGCCGCGTGGCGGCGCTTGTCGAGCGTTGCGATGCCCGTGCGGTCTGGTGTCTCGGCGACAGCTTCCATGACTGCCACGGCGGGCAGCGCTTGCCCGACGAGGCGCTTGGCCTGCTCTCGCTGCTGACCGCGCGGACGCACTGGACCTGGGTTGTCGGTAATCATGACCGCGCATTGCGGGACAGTTTTGGTGGCGAGGTCGCCCTCGAGGGGGAATTGCAGGGCATCCGCTTGCGGCATGAGGCCGAACCGGCCGATCCCCGCCCCGAAATATCAGGCCATTATCATCCCAAGCTGAAGGTCGTCCTGCGTGGGAGGCGTGTCAGCCGGCCATGCTTCGTTGCGGGCCGCAGCAAGCTGATCCTTCCCTCCTTCGGTGTGCTGACCGGGGGAATGGACGCGGCCGATCCGGCCATCCTCCGGACGGTCGGCCCGGATGCCCGCGCACTCGTGGCGATTCGCGAGCGGCTGGTCGGATTTCCTCTAGCGGCATAGCCCGAACCATCGTGCGGAAAAGCGGGCACCGCTGTTCCCACGAAGGGCGACGGGACGAGAGGGATTTCGAGCAGGCGGCTCGATGCGGATAGCGTCCCGCGCCTCAGCTTCGCCGGCAGTCGCCGTCGGGTTTAGCCGAGAGGATACACGGTGACCGGTGTCTTGCGGAACAGGCTGGGGAAGGCGACGCGTAGCGCCTCGACCTTGGGAAGGTCATTGTAGACAATGTAGGGATAGTCGGGCTTCCGGACGAGGAAGTCCTGATGATATCGTTCAGCAGCGTAGAAGGGGCGACCGGGCTCCACCTTGGTGACGATCGGCGACTTCCAGAGCTTGGCGGTGCGGAGCTGCTCGATATAGGCCTGGGCAACCGCCTTCTGCTGCGGGGTGGTCGGGAAGATCGCCGTGCGATATTGCGTGCCTTGGTCGGGGCCCTGACGGTTGAGCGTTGTCGGATCGGCGACCACGGCGAAAAAGATCCGCAGCAGCGTCCCGTAGCTGACTTTGGTCGGATCATAGGTGATCCGGACCGCCTCGGCATGACCGGTAGTGCCGCTGCCGACGCTTTCATAGTTCGCCGTCCGCGCCGTGCCGCCGGCATAGCCCGAGATCGCTGACCGTACGCCTTCCACATGCTGGAAAACGCCTTGTACTCCCCAGAAGCAACCGCCCGCCAACACCGCGGTTGCGGTTGGGCCGGGCTCGGCCGGATCGACCGCGGCCACAGGAGCACGCGCGATCGGTCCTGCGTCTACCTTGGGGGCTGGCGCTACGGCTGGGCTTCGCGTCGCCATCGTGCCGATCGCGACGGCAAGCAGCAAAGCTGCCGAAATCCCGGCGAGAAGCGGCCGGTTCGGAGTATTCGTCAAAGGGTCGTCCCTTTTTTCCGTTCTGTGTCTATTATGCCACAGTGGCGGACGCTGTCCAACAGGGAAATGGCGATGGCGTTGGGCGCTCGACGGATCGGGTTCAGACCAGAGCCGCGGCGGCGGCCTGAATGCGCGAGCAGGCTTCGGTCAGGACCGCTTCGGAGGTCGCATAGCTGACCCGGAAAGCCGGCTCGAGGCCGAATGCCGCGCCATGCACCGCGGCAACGCGGTGATCGTCGAGGAAATAGTCGATCAGATCCGCGTCGTTCGCGATCGTCTTGCCCGCCGGTGTCTTCCGGCCGATCAGGCCGGAGACATCGGGATAGACATAGAAGGCACCTTCGGGTTTCGGGCAGTTGATGCCCTTTGCTTGGTTCAGCATCGACACGACGAGATCGCGACGTTTCTGGAAGGCCGTGGCCCGCTCCTTCAGGAAGCTCTGGTCGCCATTGAGCGCGGCGGTCGCCGCCGCCTGGGCGATCGAGCAGGGATTCGACGTCGATTGCGACTGCAGCTTCGCCATCGCCTTGATGATTGGAGCCGGGCCGCCGGCAAAGCCGATGCGCCACCCGGTCATCGAATAGGCCTTCGAGCAGCCGTTGATCGTTAGGGTCCGATCATAGAGGTCGGGCGCCACCTGCGCGATCGTGGCGAACTTGAAATCGTCGTACAGGATGTGCTCGTACATGTCGTCCGTCATGACCCAGACGTGCGGATGGCGGCGCAGGACTTCCGCGATCGCCGTCAACTCGGCTGCGGAATAGGCCGCACCGCTAGGATTGGACGGTGAATTGAGCAGCAGCCACTTGGTCTGGGGCGTGATCGCCGCATCGATCTGGTCCGGCGTGACCTTATAATTCTTGTCGGCTCCGGCGCGGATGAAGACCGGCGTACCGCCCGCGAACTGGACGATATCCGGATAGCTGACCCAATAGGGCGCCGGGATGATCACCTCGTCGCCGGCCGAGACCGTGGCGACCAGCGCATTGAACAAGGTATGCTTGCCGCCGACGTTGACGCTGATCTGCGACGCTTCGTAGGTGAGGCCGTTGTCCCGTTTGAACTTGCCCGCGATCGCGGCCTTGAGCTCGGCCGTGCCGTCGACATTGGTATATTTCGTCTGGCCGTTGCGGATCGCCGCGATCGCGGCCTCCTTGACGAAGTCCGGGGTGTCGAAATCGGGCTCGCCGGCGGACAGGCCGATCACGTCCACGCCCTTCGCCTTCAGTTCGAGCACCCGGCTCGTCATGGCGAGGGTGGGCGAGGGCGAGATGCGGTTAAGTGCCGGGGCGATGAGGCTCATGAAGAAGCGCTTTCCTGATTGGGAAGAACTGGAAACGCGCGCGCTATAGGGGAGGTGAGGTAAAGCCTCAACCGGAGTCGTGCGTGGCGGCGAGCCTGGCCGGGATCAGCCCGCGCAGCGCATTGCCTATGAAGAAGCCGTCGGCCAGTTCGCCCGGCCGAATCTCGCCCTCAATAGCCTCGCCTTCGTCGATCAGGCGCTGACGCAGGATGCCCGGGAGCAGCGAGACACGCGGCGGGGTGACCAGTCGTCGCCCCCGTCTGACGAAGATGGTCGTGAAGCTGCCCTCCGTAACGAATCCGTCGCTTCGAACGAAAGCGATCTCGAAGGTGCCCGCGCCGCGGCGCGCATCGTCCAGCCAGGCGCGATCACTCGTCTTGTGGTCGAGACGGGGATCATCGGGCGGTATCGGCAGCGGCACCAGCGCCACGTCGACAGGTTCGACGGGTGCCGGCGGGATCGGCCCGACCTCGATCGAGATCGCGCCCGTCCGCGACAGCATGAGCCGGACGCGCGCGTCGCGGGTCAGCCGGAATGTCGCCGCCTGGAGGTCGTTGCGGCAATCGTGACGATTGAAGCGGAAGCCCAGCCGTTCGGCGCTGGCCTTCATTCGCGCCAAATGGCGATCGAGATCCACGAAGCCGTCGACCGCGTCGAACCGCATAGTCTCGATCAGGTCGAATGCATGTGCCGCCATATGCGACGGAAAGTCCTTGTCCTGATACCCAAGAGTATACGCTGGCGGCGCCGACCTGGTTTCACCCCGCCCTTACCATCGTGAGGATTAGCCGCAACCTGTCGATTCGCCTTGGAAATTCTCTTATCCGCTGTGGTCGCCGGTCGCGCTTGCAATGACCGCGCGCTTTGCCCATGTCGGGCGGCATGAGCAACACCGCCGAGCCCCCCCTCAAGGCCACCATAATTCCGGTGACCGCCTTTCAGCAGAATTGCACCCTCCTGTGGTGCACGAGGACGATGAAGGGCGCCTTCGTGGATGCGGGCGGCGATCTGGACCGGCTGATGGCGATCGCGGCCGAGCATGGCGTGACGATCGAGAAGCTTCTCGTCACGCACGGCCATATCGATCATTGCGGGGGGACGGGTATTCTCGCCGAGCGGCTTGGCGTGCCGATCGAGGGCCCGCACCCCGACGACCGCTTCTGGATCGCCAAGCTGGCCGACGACGGTCGCGGCTACGGGATCGAGGGTCGGCCGTTCGAGCCGGATCGCTGGCTCGCGGATGGCGACAAGGTGACGGTGGGCGATCTGGTGCTCGATGTCATCCACTGTCCGGGACATACGCCCGGCCATGTCGTGCTCCATCACGCGCCGTCGAAGCTGGCCCTCGTCGGCGACGTGCTCTTCCAGGGTTCGATCGGACGGACGGACTTTCCGCGCGGCAACCACGCCGATCTTATCGCATCGATCACGCAGAAGCTGTGGCCGCTGGGTGGTGACGTCGCCTTCATTCCGGGCCACGGCCCGATGTCGACATTCGCGCATGAGCGGAGTAGCAACCCGTTCGTAGGTGATCGCGTCATCTGAACGGCCCGCTCTTCAGGATTCTATATACTATAGGCTATCAGCCCGCGGACGCGTTCACCGCGGTTCGCGCCCCATATTGTCGCTGGTGACCGTGGTGATCGTCCCTTCGCGCGTCACATAAGGAATTGTGAGCGCATATCCCGCGAGGACGAGCAGCGAAATCCAGGTGGAGATTATGCCGACCGCCCGCAGTGGATTGGCCGTCTGTCTGTCCAGCCCGAAAGGGTGGAGCACCCGGCCTAGAATATAGACAATGCCGACCACCCAGAGCCATCTTTGCGTGCCGCTCGCCAATTCGATCACGGCGATCAGGATCAGGACGATCGGCGTATATTCGATATAGTTCAGCTGTGCCCGCATCCTCGCCGCGAGGAGCGGGTCGCCACCGTCGCCGATCAGCGTCTTGGCCTTCAAACGCAGCACGACGATGCGGATCGCCAACCATATGTTCAGGATCGCCGCGGCGCCCGCGATCGTCAGTGTTACAGGCAGGATGATCATTCCCCACTCCTTGTCCATGGCGCTGCTTGGCAGCTTGTCCTGCACCGGTCCAGCCTTGGATCTGCGCGGCCGCCACCATACTTGCAACGCGGAGCGAAATCGCTATAGGTCGCGCGCTCGCGACGAACCCGCTGCAATCATGCGGGAACTCGTCGCTTTATTTATTTGCTAAGGAATAGGTGCCGCCATGGCCGTCCCCAAGAGAAAAACTTCGCCTTCGCGGCGTAACATGCGCCGCAGCCATCATGCGCTGACCGTCGAGGCTTTTCAGGAATGCCCGAATTGTGGCGAGCTGAAGCGTCCCCACAATCTGTGCAACGCCTGTGGCCATTATAATGGCCGCGAGGTGGTTCCGGTCGAGGCCTAACCAAAGCTGATCGGGGGTATGGCAGTGAATGAGGCGCCGCGAATCGCTATCGACGCGATGGGCGGCGACGGTGGCGTGCCGACCATGGTCGGTGGAGCTGCGCTCGCCCGCGACGGCGACAGCAGCCTGAGCTTCATCTTCTTCGGTGACGAGCCGACAATCCGCCGCGAACTTGCGCGGCATCCACTCATCGCGGACGCGCAGGTCGTCCATTGCGATGATGTGATCACCGGCGACGACAAGCCCAGCCAGGCGATCCGGCGTACCAAGACCAGTTCGATGGGCGCCGCGGTTCTCACGGTCAAGTCGGGTGAAGCGGCGGCGGCCCTATCAGCCGGAAACACCGGCGCATTGATGGCTATCGCCAAGCTCTCGCTCAGGACGATGCATGGCATCGACCGGCCGGCGCTGGCGGCGTTGCTGCCAACTCTTGGCGCCAACGACTTGGTGATGCTCGACCTCGGCGCGAATACCGACTGCGACGCGCGTAACCTGGTCGAGTTCGCGGTGATGGGGGCGGCCTATTCGCGGCTCGCGCTCGGCGTCGAACGTCCGCGCGTCCGGCTTCTCAACATCGGCACCGAGGAGCTCAAGGGCACCGGCGAACTCAAGGATGCCGCCGCGATGCTCCGCGCGCATCGGAACGATCATTGGCGGTTCGATGGCTTCATCGAGGCCGATCGGCTGGGGCGGGGAGATGCCGATGTCGTCGTCAGCGACGGCTTCTCCGGCAATATAGCGCTGAAGTCGATCGAAGGCACCGCGCGTTTCATCACCGATCTGCTCAGGCGCGCCTTCTCCAGTTCGCTCCGTTCAAAGGCGGGCTTCCTCCTGTCGCGGCCGGCGTTCACGCTGCTCCGCCATCATCTGGATCCCAATAATCACAACGGCGCAGTTTTCCTCGGGCTCAACGGGCTCGTGATCAAAAGCCATGGCGGTGCGGATGAGATCGGCATAGCCAATGCGATCGCCGTGGCGGCCAAGATCGCGCGCGACGACATCACCCGCCGCATTACGGAGGATCTCGAACATTTCCGCAATCGCGCCGTCGAACCGGAAGCCATCTCGTGACTGAAGCGGTCCCGCGTCGCGCCGCGATCATCGGCACCGGCTCGGCTCTGCCCCGTCGGCGGGTCACCAATGCCGAACTCGCGGAGACCGTCGACACATCCGACGAGTGGATCGTCGAGCGCACCGGCATCCGGGCGCGCTATCTTGCCGGCGAAGGCGAGACGACGTCGAGTCTGGCGACCGATGCGGCGCGCAAGGCCATAGCAGCAGCCGGCATCGCACCTTCCGACGTCGATTTGATCGTGCTGGCGACCGCGACGCCGGACCAGACCTTTCCGGCGTCCGCGACGATCGTCCAGACGGCGCTTGGCATAGATGATTGCGTCTCGTTCGACGTTCAGGCGGTCTGTTCCGGTTTCTTATATGCCTTGTCGGTTGCCGACAGCATGATCCGGGCCGGTGGCGCCCGCCACGCATTGGTGATCGGCGCGGAGACCTTCAGCCGCATCCTCGACTGGAGCGATCGGACCACCTGTGTGTTGTTCGGCGACGGAGCCGGTGCGGTCATACTCAAGGGCGAATCGGGCGACCGCGGCATTCTCGCGACGCGGCTGCATGCCGATGGTCGGCACAACCAGCTCCTCTACGTCGATGGCGGCCCTTCGACCACGCAAACGGTGGGCAAGCTGCGCATGAAAGGCCAGGAGGTCTTCCGGCATGCGGTCACCAATCTCGCCGATGTCCTGCGCGAGGTGATGGGCGCGGCGGGGCTTGCGCTTGGCGACATCGACTGGGTCGTGCCGCACCAAGCGAACCGGCGCATTCTCGACGCCACCGCCAGGAAGCTCGGACTCGCGCCGGAGCGGGTCATCGTCACCGTCGACAGACATGCAAACACGTCGGCCGCATCCGTGCCGTTGGCCCTCGACGAGGCGGTGCGCGACGGACGCATAAAAGGAGGCGATCTCGTGGTGCTGGAGGCCATGGGTGGGGGCTTCACCTGGGGCGCCGCGGCTATTCGCTTTTAGCTGGGTTTCGGTCGCCAGAAGCCCTTGTAAATACGTCTTTGAATCCTCCCGCACTAAACGTAAGATAGCGACCGCTCGATGAGAACTGGGGGGCTGTATGGCGTTGGATCGGGGGACTTTGACGCGAGCGGACTTGTCTGAAGAGGTGCATCGGGAGATCGGCCTTTCGCGGGCCGATTCCGCGGCGGTCGTCGAACAGGTCCTCGAGCATATGTGCGCGGCGCTCGCCAAGGGCGAAAATGTGAAGATTGCCGGGTTCGGGAGCTTCATCCTGCGCGAGAAGGGGCAGCGCATCGGCCGTAATCCGAAAACGGGTGTCGAGGTGCCGATCGCGCCGCGTCGCGTGTTGACCTTCCGCGCAAGTCAGATGCTTCGTGATCGGATCCTCGCGGGAAATTAAAGGCTGGTTCTAATGGTTTCGGGCGGAGAAAAAGCCGAAGATGCTTTCCGTACGATCGGTGAGCTCTCCGCCGAGCTCGGGATACAGCAACATATTCTGCGCTACTGGGAAACGCGCTTTCCCCAGCTCAGACCGCTGCAGCGGGCCGGCAACCGCCGTTATTATCGGCCTGCCGACGCCGCGTTGGTCCGTCGCATCCACAGCCTGCTGAACGAGCAGGGCTACACGATTCGGGGCGTGCAGAAGCTGCTGGCACAGAAGAGCCCGGCCGAGCCCGACACTGTCGCGGAGCCGAAAGCTATGCTGCCGGCCACGTCCGAGGTAATCGTGCCGGCTGCTCAGCCTTTGCCGGAAAAGGCACGCGCCGAACTGCGTGCGATACGGGAATCGCTCACCGCAGCCTTGGCAGCGGACCTGGAGTAGATCGGGTTTTCAGTCCCGGTCGGGCCCCAGTGCCGGATCCAGGTCGCGGGGCCGCACCAAAAGCGAGATGGTGCCACTATTCGGACGAACGTCCTTCCAGTGGTCGACCGGGATGCTGATCTCGGCGATGCTCGCGGTCGGGAATTTCTCCTCGATCTGATACCGGGCCGCGTCGCCCGGCTGATCGGGCACCATCATCAGCACCAGATCCTCGAGCCCCGGGTTATGACCCACGAGAAGCAGGCTGCCATAAGCATCATCGGCTTCCTGGATCACGTCGAGCAGCGACGCAGCGGAACCGAGATATAAGCGCTTGTCCCAGCTCGGGCTCAGCTTCTCGGTGGCACCCTCGCCCAGATGCTCGACCGTTTCGACGACCCGGACCGCGGGCGAGGCGATGACATGGTCGAAATCGATCCGCTGCTCCCGCAGATATTGGCCGATCCGCTGCGCCGCGCGCTTTCCCTTGGGATTGAGCGGGCGGTCGAAATCACGGGCAACGGGGTCATCCCATCCGGACTTCGCATGGCGCAGCAACGTGACTTTCTTCACGGGTCTCCGGCTCTCCTTCGACATGGTCGGGGTGATGCCCGAAAGATGTGACGGAAGGAAGGATGTTAGCTGCTCGCCCGCAGCGATCCAAGCAGACAGACACAATGTGTGCAGGCGGGGGGCAGAGCGCCGGCCCGCGTGGCCACTGGCTGCCCACGCGGGTCATGATCCAGTCAGCCCCGGCAGCAGACCCTCGGGTGGCACGACCATCTCGTCCGCGCGCCGAGCGACCCGCGCCACCGCCTCGTCCAGCGTCACCCGCAGCACCGGCACACCTCCCGGAAAAGCATCGAGCAGGCGCGAGGGCGTAGCCGCGCCCAGCAGCACGAAATGGCCCCGGTCGCTCGCGCTGCGGATAAGTCGGCCAAAGGCCTGGCGCAGGCGCGCGCGGACGATGCGATCATCGAAGGCCGATCCGCCGCCGGCCGCTCTGCGCGCCGCGTGGAGCACCGTCGGCCGTGGCCAGGGCACGCCCTCCATCACCACGAGGCGAAGCGAATCCCCGGGCACGTCGACGCCGTCGCGCAAGGCATCGGTACCGAGCAGCGACGCGTGCGCATCATCCCGAAAAATGTCGACGAGCGTGCCGGTATCGATCGGATCGACATGCTGTGCGTAGAGCGGCAGGCCGTCGCGCGCGAGCCGGTCGGCGATGCGGGCATGGACCGCACGCAGCCGGGAAATGGCCGTGAACAGGCCGAGCGTGCCGCCGCCCGCCGCCGCGATCAACCGATGATAGGCCTGACCAAGTTGGGCGAGGTCGCCGCGCTTGAGGTCGGTGACGATCAGCACTTCGGCATGCGCCGTGTAGTCGAACGGGCTTGGCACGGCGACGCGGCGCGGTGGATGATCGAGGTGGACCGCCCCGTTGCGCGCTTCGGCCGTCGCCCAGTCTTCACCGTCGCGCAGTGTAGCCGAGGTTATCAGCACGCCGTGCGCGGGCTTGAGCACGGTCTCGGCCAGCGGGCGCGATGGATCGAGCCAATGACGATGGAGGCCGACGTCGACCTCGCGGCCTTCGATGCGATCCACCGCGAGCCAGTCGACGAAATCCCCGTCGAGGGGGCCGCCGAGTCGGGCCAGCATCGCAATCCAGGCGGCGACGAGCTGCCCACGCTGGTTGAGACCGGCGATCGCCCCCTCGATGCGCGCACGCGCCTGACCGTCGAGCCAGTCGGGCCCGTCATCCATCACTGCCGTCAGCCGCTGCTTGAGCCGCGCCATCGGCCGCATCAGCGCCTCGAGCGCCTCGATCGCGGGCTGGGCGGCCTCGATCAGCGCCGGATCGGGCTCACCTAGGTCGGTCTCCAGGCCATAGCCCGCGTCTTGCGCGCTCGCCCGTGCCTGGACTGTCGCGCGGATCGCCGCGAGCAGCTTTTCGATGGGGCCGAGCGCCACGCCTTCGCCGAGCCGGCCCAGCCATCCGTCCGAGGGAAGAAACATCGCTGCGGCGGACGTCGCCTCGATCGCGACGCTACCGTCATCGTCATAGCTGGCGACATCCGACAACCGTGCCGCAAGCCCGCGCCGACGGCCGCGCGCTTTGCTTTCAGCGCCGAGAATCCAGCGGCGTAACTCGATCGCCTCCTGCCCGGTCAGCGCGGCGGCAAAGGTCGAATCGGCGGCGTCGAACAGATGATGGCCCTCGTCAAATATGATTCGGCCGAGTGGGTGCCCCTCGTCGGTCCTACGCTGCGCGAGAATCATCACCAGGGCATGATTGGCGATGACAATGTCAGCCCCTTCCGAGGCGCGGGCCGATCGTTCGATGAAGCATTTCCGGTAATGCGGACAGCCGGCATAGACGCACTCGCCGCGCCGGTCGGTCAGGGCCGTCGATCCGGCGCGCCGAAACAGCGTCGGCAGCCAGCCGGGCAGATCGCCGCCGACCATGTCGCCGTCGCGGCTATACATCGCCCAGCGTGCGACGATCTGGGCGAGGATGGCGGCGCGATTCTGGAAGCCGCCCTGCAGCGCATCTTCGAGGTTGAGCAGACAGAGATAATTTTCGCGTCCCTTGCGGACGACGACCTTGGCGCGCCGCTCAGCCGGATCTGGAAAGAGACGACGGGTTTCTTGGTCGAGCTGGCGCTGGAGCGCCTTCGTATAGGTAGAGATCCAGACGGTACCGTTCGCCTGTTCCGCCCAGAGCGAGGCCGGCGCCAGATAGCCCAGCGTCTTGCCAATCCCCGTTCCGGCTTCCGCAAGCACGAGATGAGGGCGCCCCTCGGCTATACGGGGATCGAAGGCGCGGGCATTGGCGCTGGCGTAGCGCCTCTGTCCTTCGCGCGGCTCGGCGCGCTCGCCGAGCAATGCCGCAAGCCGGGCCTGCGTCGCGGCCTCATCGAGGACGAGATTTTGCGGCGGCGGCCGAACGGCAGCCTCGTCCCATTCGGGCAGCCGCGCGAACAGGCCCCGTTCGGGCTTGGTCGGCGCGCGCAGCACCTGGCCGATCGCCGGAGCCCAGGGCCAGCGCAACCGGCCGAGCGATTGCAGGCTGTTCCATGCGCCTTCGCGCTCCGCCCACTCGCCTGCCTCCATGCGCGCGAGAAGGGCGCGTCCAGCCTCGAGCAGGAAAGTGGCGGCGCGCACATCGTCGATCGGCGGCGCCAGGCCGAGCGCCCGGGCGAGGCCTGCTGGCGTCGGTACGGCGAAGCGCGCAGGATGGACGAAGGCGAACAGTTCGAGAAGATCGAGCCCGGAAAACTCGGCAATGCCGAGCCGCGTCGCGGTGACCGCCGCGTTGAGGACGATCATCGGGGTCTCCGCCGCCCGCGCTGCCGCTTCGCCGCGTCCCACGCCGCGGACCTCGCCGTTCGGCGCCGCGAGCCAGATACCGCCATGGGTTGCATGGAGCGCGGGATAGGGAAGGGCAGCGGGCATCGGCCAAGGATGTAGGAGATGAGGAACGATTAGGGAACGCAAAACCCGTGAGGCGAATCGCACCAAAAAGTTGATTCGATGATCGGCAGCGCTACACGGGCGCGATCATGTCCGACAGTATCTCCCCCGCCGCGCTGCGCCAGGCCGCGCTCGTCTCCAGGGCCTGGCCCTATGAAGAAGCGCGCAAGCTGCTGAAGCGCTATGACGATCGCGCCCCGGCCAAGGGCTATGTGCTGTTCGAGACCGGCTACGGTCCCTCGGGCCTCCCGCATATCGGCACCTTCAACGAGGTGCTGCGGACGACGATGGTGCGGCGCGCTTATGAGGAGATGTCCGACGTCCCGACCCGGCTGATCGCGTTCAGCGATGATATGGACGGGCTGCGCAAGGTCCCCGACAACGTGCCCAACAAGGACATGCTTGCCAGCCATCTCGGCAAGCCGCTGACCAGGATTCCCGATCCGTTCGGCAAATATGAGAGTTTCGCACATCACAATAATGCGATGCTCCGCGAATTTCTCGATCGCTTCGGCTTCGACTATGATTTCCGCTCGTCGACCGAGGCCTATGAGAGCGGCCAGTTCGATGAGGCGCTCAAGCAGGTTCTGCGCCATTATGACGGGATCATGGGCATCATGCTGCCGACCCTCCGCAAGGAGCGGCAAGCCACCTATTCGCCGGTGCTGCCGGTCAGCCCGAAGAGCGGCATCGTCCTTCAGGTGCCGGTCACCGTCGTCGATGCCGAAGCGGGCCTGATCAGCTTCGAAGACGAGGGCGAGACGATCACCCAGATGGTGCTCGGGGGAAAGGCCAAGCTGCAATGGAAGGTCGACTGGGCGATGCGCTGGGCGGCGCTCGGCGTCGACTATGAAATGTCGGGCAAGGATCTGATCGATTCGGTCACCCAATCCTCCAGAATCTGCCGCGAGCTGGGCGCCCGCCCGCCGGAGGGATTCACTTATGAGATGTTCCTCGACGAGAAGGGCGAGAAAATCTCCAAGTCGAAAGGCAATGGCCTCAGCCTCGACCAATGGCTGAGCTACGGCCCCGAAGAGAGCCTGGCCTTCTATGCCTATCGGGAGCCCAGGAAGGCCAAGCAACTCCATATGGGCGTGATCCCGCGGGCGGTTGACGAATATTGGCAGTTCCGGCGCAATTATCAGGACCAGCCGATCGAGCAGCGGCTGGGTAATCCGGTCCACCATATCCATCGTGCAACGGCGCAAGCGGTCCCTTCGGAAGAGCTGCCGGTCACCTTCGGGCTGTTGCTCAATCTTGTCGGCGTGATGGGCGATGCCTCGAAGGAGCAGGTCTGGGGCTATCTCTCCAATTATGTCGCGGACGCTTCGGCCGAGAAATATCCCGAGCTCGACCGGTTGATCGGCCATGCGCTCGCATATCACCGCGATTTTGTCGCGCCGACGCTCATGCGCCGCAGGCCGGCGGCTAACGAGGCGGCGGCGTTGCGCGCACTCGATGCGAAGCTGGCGGCGATGCCGGTGCACGCTTCGGCCGAGGATATTCAGAACGAGATCTATGCGATCGGCAAGGACGAGGCTTTCGGTTTCGCCTCGCTACGTGACTGGTTCAAGGCGCTTTACGAAACCTTGCTTGGCGCCGAGCAGGGTCCACGCATGGGGAGCTTCATCGCGTTGTACGGCATTGCTAACAGCCGGCGGCTGATTGCTGAGGCGCTGGCTTGACCGCACGCGATTCTGTTCGATGTCGCGCTTAGGCAGCGCGTCTCTTCGCCTGTCGAATTTCGCTCTTGTCCGCTCTTCGCGACCGGCAGCTGTTCGTCGAGTCACCTAAAGACGTCGGTCGAGGGAAAGGGCCTTTGCCGGCAGCGCAAATATCGAAGTGGCTATGGTCGATTCACGATGAAATTTGACCAGGCGCAAACTTCGATTTGGCGGTTCTGATAAACCCAGCTGGTGAGAATTCGCCGACCGCGAAATCTTGGCTGGGAGAACCGCTATGTGCTTTGTGAAAATACTGTCCTCGCTTGCGCTGGCCGCGTCGTGCGTGCCGGGTGCTGCATCGGCGGCTTCAATTTTCGGTTCGCTCGGCAACTTCGACGCCGTCAACGACACGGGCAAGGTTGCTCATGGCTTCGAGATAGATCTCGAAGGTATCCACGCGAGCCATGTCACCGACACCTTCGGAGGCTTGGGGCGGGGCTTTCCGACGACAGTTGAGCGCTATGGTGCTCCGACGATCAACGAGTATAACAATGGCAGTACATTCGGCGTCAAAGTCACTTACCGGGCCGATCTCAGCGGCCCTTCATCGGGCTGGATTGGAACGCCTTCAGGAATTTACAGCACGCCCGGCGAGAGCTGCTGGACCGGAGGTGGCTCCGGTTACGGGCCATCGACTCCCTGTGACCATTTCGGCGTGGGCCTATCTGCGAATCCGACCAAGACCATTTATAGTTGGCTGGTCGAAGAGACCCCCGGATCGGCTAATCTGATCAACGAAACGTCGAACGTGCTGGCGCCGACCTGGACGGTGACACCGCAGCCGCCATCGCCGGCTAATCCTGTGGGCGCGCCCGTCGTGATTGCGCAGATCGTCGCGCCCCAGGAAATCGAAGAGGCAAGCTGGGAATTCGGCAAGGCGATCTGGGCCAAGGTATTCACCACCGAGCTCGATCACAGTGTGGAGCTTGAAGATTTGCTGAGCGGCAATCCCGACCTCGAGCAGGCCGAGCAAAACACGGAGATCGAGTGGCAGCTGTTGCAGAAGGATTTCAAGAATCCGCTCTCGGGGATCCTGGAGAATGGCGGTGCCGCTCCTGTCGGCGAAAATGCGGAAACCATACTTCGGCGGTACGAGTTCTACGACTTCACCGGAGAATATGATGCGGAGACGCATGAGGCGCTCTTCGCCGACGGATTTGGCGACTCCCATCCCGGACCGACTGACGTCGGCAACTATATAGGCGCTCAGAACGCAGCGCTGAATTTCGTCGGCCTGCCGGTTGCGGCTGTCCCGGAGCCCGCAGCCTGGGCCATGATGATCCTGGGCTTGGGCATGACCGGGTCTCACTTGCGGCTGCGCCGAAGGCCAGTGGGGAAGACGGCTGCAGCCTGCTGAAATCGGATGAAGGCTGTTATCGTTACGGGAACGATGCCGTTGACCTGCTGTCAGCCCGGCCGTCTCGGAGCGACAGCTTCGGGACGGCCGTGGCGAAGTCGTCGCCGGGCACGATCACCCGGCGATTGGGGTTCCTTTCAAGCGCGCGGTGAGGCGCGTCCGATCGGTCGATCCTGATGAACGCGGTTCATTACCAGAAGAAGTCGTTGTAGACCTCGAGCACGCGTCCGTTGCGAATATTCACAAGCACCGCGTCGTTACCGTAACGAACCCAGCGGTGCGCGCCGTGCGCGGCCGGCAGACGGTAGCGCCATGGATCGGAGATCACGTAGCGCGAGCCATAATAGGCGCGGTCAAAGCGGTGGCCCACGGCAATGGGCCGATAGGCATAGCCGCGCGGGCCGACATAGGCGGGGCGGCGATAGGCATCGCGATGCGACCGGCGATAGTCGCGCCAGTCAGCGCGCGCCTCGTGCCGGGCCTCGCGCAGATCCTCGCGGGCCTCGCGGATATCACGGCGGTCGCCATGGCGCAGAGCGTCGCGCAGATCGCGCTGCTCCTCACGCACATCGCGCTGGCTCTCGCGCGCCTCTCGAAGCGACTGGGCCTGGACGATCGAAGGGACGGCAACCGCCGCCATAAGCGCCAGGATGATCGGTGTACGCATGGGATAAACTCCTTTCACACACTCTCCAAACTCGTGTGATGCCGGACTGGCCGGACACCGCCACAGGCTTGCTGATTCGCACAGTCGCGCTGAACCACGCGGGAATGACATCGTCAGCGGAATGAAAGCTTTGCAGCCGGAATGCGGCGAAAGCGGTCAGCACTCCCGAAAAAGCTCAGGAAAGGGAAAGGCCCGGCGCCATCGCTGGCACCGGGCCTCCTTCGGCCACTCTCCGGTCGAACCTTTTAGAAGAAGAATGAATAGATGATGTCGACGATCTCGCCGGTGTAAATGTCGACGAGCACGGCATCGTCATAATAGCGGACCCAGCGATAGTCGCCATATGCCGGCGGCAGGCGATAGAACCACGGGTCGGAAATCCAGTAGTTCCGCGAGTAAAAGAAAGAGTCGAAGCGGTAGCCGGGATACCAGCGCCGATAGCTGAAGCCGGCGCGCGGAGCGACGTAGCGGGGAAGACGATAAATCTGCCTGTTCCGGACGCGATGGTCTTGCCAGGCATAGCGCCGGTCATTGCGCCAGTCGCGGTCCCAGCGATCATGGCGGCCGTCGCGATCCCAGTCGCGGCGATCGGTGGTCCAGCTGCGGTTCCAGTCGCGGTCGCTGCGACGCTCGCGATCCCAGTCGCGTCGATCATTGCGTCCGTCGCGGTTCGAGTCGCGGTCGCGCCAGTCACGATCGCGGCGGTCGTTGATGCCGACTGTCGCGCGGTCGTCCGTGCGGGCGCGGTCAAGGCTACGGTCCCGAATCCGGCCATCGCCCGGAATAGCGCCAGTCTCGACCGAACGGGGGCCTCCGGTACGCGCGTCGATCCAGCGGCGGCGCATCTCATCGCCATTGCTGACGCGACCGGCGGCGCCCCGATCTTCACGCCGCTGCTCGAGAGTGCCGATCGCGCGGTTGCCCTGCGCGCGCTCCACCGTCGCCGCCGAGCCGCGCTGTTCCCAACCCCGCCGGCGGGCGTCATTGTCCACCCCGGCGGCGCGGGCGGCGCCGTCATTGCCGCCACCGCGCTGCCACCGGCCGTTGCCGCTGCTCTCGCCGCTGCCGCGCTGCCAGTTGCCATGCTCGCGGCCCTGCTCCTGGGCCTGGACCGCGACGGGGGTCAGCACCGCCGCCGCCACGATCATGCCTATCATCCTTGTCGAAAAGCTACGCATCGGAATCACTCTCCACATAAGGCGGCCCGATGGCAGCCTTTCCGATCTTATGCGCTGGGCCGGCTGATCCTTGCCTGAACCCGCTCTTCAGCAAACAGAAAGCTTGACAGCCCCGCCGTCATCGCGCGGCCTTCGCATCGAGCGCCGGAACGGCGCGCGCGGCGTCTCCCGGATCGATCCCCGGCGGCGGCGCGGCGGCGATCGTCTCGCTGCCTGCCAGCACCCGCGCGGCATGCCGGACGGCGCGGCGGATGCGGGGATAGGTGCCGCAGCGGCACAGATTGGTCACCGCGGCGTCGATCTCCTCGTCCGACGGATTGCCATTTTTATCGAGCAGCGCCGCGGCGGCCATGATCATGCCCGATTGGCAATAGCCGCACTGGGGCAGGTTTTCGGCCACCCAGGCTTGCTGGACAGGGTGGCCGCGATCGCGCGACAGCGCCTCTATGGTGGTGACGAAGCTGCCCTCGATCGTGCCGATCGGCACCTGGCAACTTCGCATCGCCTGGCCGTCGACATGGACGGTGCACGCCCCGCACAGCCCGGCGCCGCAGCCATATTTGGTGCCGGTCAGATTGGAGGCATCCCGCAGTGCCCAAAGTAGCGGTGTCGCGGGATCCATCTTATAGTGGATCGGCTGGCCATTGACCGTGAAGCGCGTCATGCGCGCAGCATAGCGCGCACACGGCGCTTTGGGCAGAGCTGAAACGCAGCCAGCTCTCGCCTCCCGGAATCGATGCGAACGGGCGAGGAGGGCGGTAAGCGTCGCGGCCAAGGCGCCAAAGGCATGTGGAAAGGCTTGAAGAATCGGGGCCTCGGGTGTAGGGGCGGCGCTTCACGGCGCGGGACTGGTTTCGCGGCGGCATGCGTTTTTGCGTTGAAGCTGGAGACACCGTCGGATCGGCGGCTAGGCTGGCTCGCTTCGCAACTTATTGGAGATTCGGATTTTTATGCAGATCATCGTTCGCGACAATAATGTCGATCAAGCCCTGCGCGCGCTCAAGAAGAAGCTGCAGCGCGAGGGCGTGTATCGCGAGATGAAGCTGCGCCGTCACTATGAGAAGCCTTCGGAGAAGCGCGCCCGCGAGCGGGCGGCCGCGATCCGGCGCGCCCGCAAGCTCGAGCGCAAGCGGATGGAACGCGACGGCGTCCGCTGATAGCCTGGCTTGACCGTCGCCAGCCGGCGGCGGATCGTTTCATCATTGCCTGAGAGAGAGCGCCCATGTCCGAGGTGACGGCCGTCCCCCTTCGTCCGATCGCGAAGGGTTCGTTGACGAAGCTTTGGCTGGGTGTTGCCACGGTCCTCCTCGTCGCCGTCGGCGCGGCCTATGTGGGCACGCAGAAGCAGGTGGTGCAGGCGATGACGCCTGAGGAGTTCCTGGCTTCCAATGCCCGCCATGCCGGCGTGGTGCAGACCCCGTCGGGTCTCCAATATCAGGTCATCAAGCAGGGCCATGGCCCGCGCCCGACCGCAAGCGACATGGTGCTTGTCCAATATGAAGGCAAGCTGCTGAGCGGAAAGGTCTTCGATACGACGAAGACCGACGGTAATCCCCGTCCGCTTTCGATCGTCGGCACCATCCCCGGTTGGGCCGAAGGTCTGCAACTCATGAATCAGGGCTCGACCTACCGCTTCTGGATGCCTCCGAACCTCGCTTATGGACCCAACGGGACGAGCGACGGCATCATTCCGCCCAATTCGGTCATCGCCTTCGAAGTCGAATTGCTGGCGGTCGCCCCGGCGCAGGGCATGGGTGGCATGCCGCCTGGCCATGGCGGCATGTGAGAAATCAGGAATAGGAGAGGAGGGCCGCCGCGAGCGGCCTTTTTCATAGGCTGTCGCGGAGGGGGCCGCTCTCTGCGCAGGTGCCGTTACCCTGCTGTCGCTTCCGCGGTTCCCCGTTTGGCCCGTTCTTCGAGGAAGACCTTGATCATCGCGATGATCGGATCGGCGAGAGCCAGGCCCAGAATGCCGAACAGCGTGCCGAACAGCAGCTGCGCGCCGAGCACCAGCGCGGGCGCAAGGTCTACCGAGCGGCGGGCGACCCAGGGGACGATGATGTTGCCGTCGATGATCTGGACCGACGCATAGATCACGATCGCCCATAGGCCGGTGTCGACGCCCGCCGAGAAGCCGACGAGGACGATCAGGACGCCGGAGACGATCGAGCCGATATTGGGAAGGAAGGCGAGCAGCCCCGTCAGCAGGCCTAGCAACGCCGCCATCGGCACTCCGGCGAACCACAGCGCTATCCCGGTGCCAAATCCCTCGACGACCATGCCGATCAGCCGGCCCAGCATCAGCCGCCGCATCGTATAGCCTATTCGCGCGCTCGTCGCGTAGAAGTCGGCGCGATGTTCGATCGGCAGCAGCCAGGCGACGCCGCGTTCGTAGAGCTTCGGCTCGCCGGCGATGAACAGCGCGAGGACGAGAATCATCGCGAGGCCGGAGATCGCGCCGAGCGCGCTGCCCACCCAGGAGGTCAGCCGGTCGAACGAGCCCATCAGGTCGTTGGTGATATCCTGGCCCCCGGTGGTTTCGGGCAACAGGCCGCGGGCGTGCGCCCAGTCGAATAGGCGGGCGATCTGGCCTTCGACCACGGAGCGCAATGTTTCGAACTGTCCCGCTATCTGCGAGCCGGCGAAATAGCCGGTCCAGGCGATGAATGCGGCGACGCCGAGGCAGGTGATCAGCAGCCGCCAGCCGCGTCCGATCGGGAGGATGCGGCCCAGCAGGCGGGTTCCGCCATCGAGCATCGCGGCGAGAACGAGGGCCGCGATGACGAGCAGGATCGGCTGGACCAGGAGCACGAACAGCGCCATCGCGGCGGCGAGGCCGAGCCAGATCGCTGCCTTGTGCAACTCGCGGTCGGTCGAGGCTGACCGGGCGTCGGAGGGGCCGGGTTTCTCGGCTTTCTCCTCGGCCATCGATCAGTCTTTCGAGTCCTCGGGGTGCAGGCTCGTACCCGCGCGCCCCCCCCGCAGCGCGCGAATCCAGCTCAGCGGATTGAGGAGCTCGGTGGTTCCGTCGAGAGAGAAGGTGATGAACTCGGCGCGTCCGCCGATATTTTCGAATGGCACGGCGCCGTCCAGCCCATTGCGGTAAGCGGGTACGCGGCTGTCGGCGGACTGATCGCGATTGTCGCCCATCACGAAGATGTGGTCGGGCGCGACCGTTGTGGCCGGATAGTCGTCGATCTCCGGCATATAGCCGAGGTCGATCGTGTCATAGCTGCGCCCATTGGGCAGCGTCTCGCGGAAGCGGGGCAGGGCGCAGTAAGGCTTTCCATCGCTGCCCGTGACGCGGAAGCGCGCGACCTCCGGCTGGTCGCAAGGCACATTGGCGTCGATCGGAATCATCGCGGGGCTTTCCGCTGCGCGCTTGACGGGCACACTGTTGATCACGAGCACGCCACCGCGAACCTCGATCCGGTCGCCGGGAAGGCCGATCACCCGCTTGATGAAGTCGGTATCCGACTGTGGCGGCTTCAGAATCACGATGTCGCCGCGTTCAGGCAGCCGGCCGAACAGCCGTCCACGGATGAAGGGCAGTATATGGAAGCTGGGGCTGACATAGGACCAGCCATAGGGATATTTGGTCACCACCAGCCGATCCCCGGTGATCAGCGTCGGCATCATCGATTCGGACGGGATGTAGAAGGGCTTGGCCACCAGGCTGTGGAAGCCGAGCACAGCGAGGATCAGCCAGAATATGCCGCGCGCCTCGGCCCACCAATCGGTGCCCTTCTTCTCGGAGCGGACAGGGCTGGCATCGGCCGGCTGGGGAGGCAGGTCGCTCGTATTATCCATGGGGTCACTCGGCCGATCGCTCACGCGATCTCCTCCTTACAGCGGGCGCGCATACAGGATGACGAACGCCTGCGCCCAGGGATGATCGTCTGTCATCGTCAAATGTACGTCAACCGCGTGGCCCGGCGGCGTCAGTGCGTCAAGCCTCGCCTTCGCACCGCCGCTCAACACCAGCGTGGGCGCACCGCTCGGCAGATTGACGACTCCGATGTCCTTCATGAACACGCCGGCTCGAAAGCCGGTGCCCACAGCTTTGGAATAAGCCTCCTTCGCCGCGAAACGCTTGGCATATGTGCCGGCGCGAGTCAGCGGCCGCTTTTCGGCCTTCGCCCGTTCGATTTCGGTGAAGACACGTTCGACGAACCGCTCGCCGAATCGGTCCAGAGAATGCCGGATGCGTTCGATGTTGCACAGGTCGGAGCCGAGGCCGATGATCACCTTGCCTCATCCATCAGCTGCCGCATCCGCCTGACCACCGGTTCCAGTCCGTCGAATATCGCTTCGCCGATCAGGAAATGTCCGATGTTGAGCTCGGCGAGCTGCGGGATAGCCGCGATCGGCTGGACATTGTCGAACGTCAGGCCATGGCCGGCATGCGGCTCGATGCCGTTCTTCGCAGCGAGCGCGGCGGCGTCGGCGATCCGGCAAAGCTCGGCGGCGCGCTCGTCCCCCTCGCTGTGCGCATAGCGGCCCGTGTGAAATTCGACGACCGGCGCGCCGAGCGACAGCGCCGCTTCGATCTGCCGGGGGTCTGGCTCAATGAACAGGCTGACGCGGATTCCGGCGTCGGCGAGTCGCGCGACGATCGGCTTCAGGTGGTTATGCTGGCGCGCGGCGTTGAGCCCGCCCTCGGTGGTCACTTCTTCGCGCCGCTCGGGAACGATGCAGGCCGCGTGCGGGCGGTGGCGTAGCGCGATCGACAGCATGTCCTCGGTCGCCGCCATCTCCATGTTGAGCGGCAGGGCGATCGTCCCGATGAGGCGACCGATATCTTCGTCGATGATGTGCCGCCGGTCCTCGCGCAGATGCGCGGTGATCCCGTCGGCGCCGGCCTCCGCCGCCACCTGCGCGGCGCGCACCGGATCCGGGTAGGCGCCGCCCCGCGCGTTGCGGATCGTGGCCACATGGTCGATGTTGACGCCGAGGCGAAGGCGTCCGGCCTGGCGGGGGCTATCCATTTGGCGGGCCGCCGCTCAGGCGGCGATCGCGCGGCTGCCGGGCTTGACCGCGGGGATCGCGGCGAGCTCCGAAGGCAGCGCATCGGCGGAATAGGTCGGCACGTCGAGCCGAATCAGGGGGAAGAAAGGCACGCCGAGATCGGCCGTACCGTTCGATCGGTCGACCAGCGCTGCGGCTGCGATGACCTTCCCGCCCGCCTCCTCGACAGCCTTGATCGCCTCGCGCGAGGAGAGGCCGGTCGTCACGACATCCTCCATCAGCAATATCTTCTGGTCGGGCTCGAGCCGGAACCCCCTGCGGAGTCCGAAGACCCCTTCCGGACGTTCGACGAACATTGCGTCGAGGCCAAGCGCCCGCCCCATTTCGTGCCCCGCGATGATCCCGCCCATTGCGGGCGAGACCACCGCGCCGAGTTGGATCTTGATCTTGTCGGGAATTTTGAGCACGAGCGCCGCGGCGAGCCGAGCGGCGCGCGCGGGGTTCATCAGGACGCGCGCGCATTGCAGGTAACGGGGGCTGCGCAGGCCGGAGGACAGAATGAAGTGGCCCTCGAGCAGCGCCTCGGCGTCCCGAAATTCGGCCAGCACCTGTTCGTCCGTCATGATCCTGCTTTCATCCGATTGCTGCAACTGCGTCACACGACCAGATAGAGGCAGCGAATATTCGCTTCAACCGCTTGCATTCGAGGCCAAGCGGTGCTTGAGGCGCGGGGGACGCACGCCTATAAGGCGCTCGATTTCAAGGGCCCGACAACAGACGGCGCGAAATTCGCTGCGCGCACGGGGGTAAGATGAAGACTTTGAAGACGATAATGATGGCGCTTTCGCTGGCGGTGATCCCGTTCACCGCTCAGGCTCAGGAAGCGGCTCCGGCCGCTCCCGCGGCGACGGCGACGGCGGCTCCGGCCGCGACGGCCTTCGCCCACCGGGCGCCCGAGGCCGACATCGGCCAGCCGATTCCCGGTGGCTGGAAGATTCAGCCGCAGGTGACCGAGATCGGCGAGAGCGCGCAGTGGTTCCACAACAGCCTGCTGATGCCGATCATCACGATCATCTCCATCTTCGTCCTCATCCTGCTCGTCTATGCCGTGCTGCGTTTTCGCGCCAAGGCCAATCCGGTCCCCTCGAAGACCTCACACAATACGTTGATCGAGATCGTCTGGACGCTGGTCCCGGTGCTGATCCTGCTGGTTATCGCGGTGCCTTCGATCCGGCTGCTTGCGCATCAATATGCGCAGCCCAAGCCCGATCTCACGATCAAGGTGATCGGCAATCAATGGTATTGGACCTATCAATATCCCGATAATGGCGATTTCGAGCTGGTCTCAAACATGCTGCCCGAGGCGGAGGCGAAGAAGCGCGGCGAGCCACGGCTCCTGGCGGTCGACGAGCGGGTCGTCGTTCCTGTCGATTCGGTCGTCAAGGTGATCGTCACCTCGAACGACGTCATCCACAGTTGGGCGGTTCCGGCTTTCTGGACCAAGATGGACGCGGTCCCCGGCCGCCTGAACGAGACTTGGTTCAAGGCTGATCGCGAAGGCCTATATTATGGCCAATGTTCGGAACTGTGCGGCGCACGCCACGGATTCATGCCAATCGCGGTCGAAGTCGTCTCGCGCGCGAAATTCGCCGAATGGGTCCATTCAAAGGGCGGCAAGATGCCCGGTGAGGAAGCCGCGGCGGCACCCGCACCGGCTCCGGCGGCGGCCGTTCCGGCGCCTGCCGAAGGCGCGCCGGCTGCTCCGGCCGTCGGCGCTGGCGCCGCCCCGGCGACCCCGCCCACCACGTCCCAGCCTGCGACCGCGCAGAACTAAGGCCCGACTCATGACCGATACCACCGCAACCGCATCGCATTTCCAGGCGCATGACGATCATGGTCATCATGACGCCGATCATAAGCCGGCCTTCTTCCAGCGCTGGTTCATGTCCACCAATCACAAGGACATCGGCACGCTCTATCTGATCTTCGCGATCTTCGCCGGCATCGTCGGCGGCGCGATATCGGGCCTGATGCGCGCCGAACTCGCCCACCCCGGCATCCAGTATCTACAGACCTGGACCATGCTGATGGGCGGCTCGCCCGATTTCGACACCGCGCTCCATATGTGGAACGTGCTGATCACCGCGCACGGGCTGATCATGGTGTTCTTCATGGTCATGCCCGCGATCATCGGCGGCTTCGGCAACTGGTTCGTGCCGATCATGATCGGTGCGCCGGACATGGCCTTTCCGCGGATGAACAATATTTCCTTCTGGCTGCTCATTCCGGCGCTGCTGCTGCTGCTTGGCTCGACTTTCGTGTCGGGTGGGACCGGCCATGGCGCGGGCGTCGGCTGGACGGTCTATGCGCCGCTGTCGACCAGCGGCTCGGCGGGGCCCGCCGTCGACATGGGCATCCTGTCGCTCCACCTGGCTGGCGCCTCTTCGATCCTCGGCGCGGTCAACTTCATCACGACCATTTTCAACATGCGCGCGCCGGGGATGACGCTCCACAAGATGCCGCTGTTCGTGTGGTCGGTGCTGGTCACCGCGTTCCTGCTGCTGCTGGCGTTGCCGGTACTCGCTGCCGCCATCACGATGCTGCTGACCGACCGCAACTTCGGCACGACCTTCTATGACGCGTCGGGCGGCGGTGATCCGGTGCTTTACCAGCATCTTTTCTGGTTTTTCGGCCATCCCGAAGTGTACATCATGATCCTGCCGGGGTTCGGCATCATCAGCCAGATCATCTCGACCTTCTCGAAAAAGCCGGTGTTCGGCTATCTCGGCATGGCCTATGCGATGGTCGCGATCGGCGTCGTCGGTTTCGTCGTGTGGGCGCACCACATGTTCACGACGGGCCTGTCGGTCGATACCAAGATGTACTTCACGGCCGCGACCATGGTGATCGCGGTTCCCACGGGCATCAAGATCTTCTCGTGGATCGCGACGATGTGGGGCGGGTCGATGACGTTCAAGACACCGATGCTTTGGGCAATCGGCTTCATCTTCCTGTTCACGGTCGGTGGCGTCACCGGCGTCGTTCTCGCGAACGGCGGTGTCGACAACTATATGCACGACACCTATTATGTCGTCGCGCACTTCCATTATGTGCTGTCGCTCGGCGCGGTCTTTGCGCTGTTCGCTGCCTTCTATTACTGGTTCGGCAAGATGTCGGGCCGGATGTACAACGAGTTTCTCGGCCAGGTGCACTTCTGGCTGTTCTTCATCGGCGTGAACGTGCTGTTCTTCCCGATGCATTTCCTGGGCCTCGACGGCATGCCGCGGCGTATCCCCGACTATCCTGATGCGTTCGCCAAGTGGAATCTGATGGCCAGCCACGGCTATGAGATCATGGCCTTCAGCATGATCTTCTTCTTCATCAACGTCTTCTGGTCGCTGTTCGCGGGCAAGAAGGCGGAGGGCAATTATTGGGGCGAGGGTGCCACCACGCTCGAATGGACGCTGTCGAGCCCCCCGCCCTACCACCAGTTCGAACAGCTGCCCCATATCGGTGATGACAAGCATCATTGATCGCTGCAGCCATCATGATCCGGACCGCCGCTTCGACACGCAGCCGGGCGGCGGTCCGATCGGAAACGCGTTGAAAGACTATGGCAAGTAAAGCTTATCCGCTTGCGACCACGGTCCCGGCCGACTGGCGCGATTTCCTCGCGCTGACGAAGCCGCGGGTGCTCAGCCTGGTGGTGTTCACCGGGCTGTGCGGACTGCTGGCCGCGCCCCAGTCGGTACATCCGGTGATCGGATTCACCGCTGTCCTGTGCATCGCGCTGGGCGCCGGTGCCGCTGGTGCGCTGAACCAGTGGTATGAGGCCGATCTCGACGCGCTGATGAAGCGGACGGCGGATCGGCCGCTGCCTGCCGGCCGGATGGAGCGCGAGGCCGCCCTTCAGTTTGGCGTCGGTCTCGCCGGTTTCTCGGTCATTCTGATGGGGCTTGCAGTCAACCTGCTGGCGGCGGCGATTCTGGCCGTGTCGATCCTCTTCTATGTCATTGTCTATACGGTGTGGTTGAAGCGCCGCACGCCGCAGAATATCGTCATCGGGGGGGCTGCTGGAGCCTTTCCGGCGCTGATCGGCTGGGCCGCCGCAACCGGCCGGGTCGAGACCCTCCCCGTTCTGCTGTTCGGGCTGGTGTTCCTGTGGACGCCTCCGCATTTCTGGGCACTCGCGCTGTTCATCAACTCGGACTATGCGCGCGCCGGAGTGCCGATGCTGCCGGCTGTCGTCGGGCAGCGCGCCACGCGCATCCAGATCCTGCTCTATGCCCTGCCGATGGCCGCCACGGCTGTTGCGCCCTGGGCGATGGGGCTGACCGGTGCGATCTATGGTATCGGCACCACTGTCCTTTCCGGGCTGTTCCTGCTGCTCGCGATTCGAGTCGGCTTCAGCCGCGAGAGCGATCCGGCCAAGATGAAGGCCGAGCGCCGGCTGTTCGCTTTCTCCATCCTCTATCTCTTCCTGGTTTTCGGACTCCTGGTCGTCGACAAGGTCCTCGCATGAGTATCGAGCCCGACGAGCAGCAGGAAATTCGCAGGCGGCAGAAGTCGCGGGCGATCGTGATGGCGCTGTTGCTGGGCGCGTTCGTCGTCCTTCTTTATGCGATTTCGATCGCGAAGATGCTGTGAGCGCGACCGGTAACGTTCATGTCCGCAACACGCGGGTCGGGCTCTGCGCCCTTCTCATCGCGCTGGCGATGCTGGCGCTCGGCTATGCCGCGGTTCCGCTCTACCGGATGTTCTGTCAGGCCACCGGCTTCGGCGGCACGACCCAGCGCAGCGACACTGGCGTTGCGCCTGGAGAAGTGGTGGGCAAGATCATCAATGTCCGCTTCGACGCTAATGTGTCGCCCTCGCTACCGTGGAAGTTTGCCCCGGAGCAACGCGTCGCCCGTGTTGCGATCGGCGCGCGGCAGATGGCCTTTTTCAATGCCACAAATTTGGGCGACCAGCCGATCAGCGGTACCGCGACGTTCAACGTTACGCCGGACCAGGCCGGCCAATATTTCACCAAGATCCAGTGCTTCTGCTTCACCAGCCAGACGCTGAAGCCGGGCGAGACGATGCGCATGCCCGTGGTCTACTATGTCGATCCCGCGATCCTCAAGGACAAGGACGCGCGCGACCTTAACGAAATCACCCTGTCCTACACCTTCTTTCCCGACAAATCCCCTGTGGATTCCGCGCGGGCGGGCGGTTAAGGGACGATCCAACAGACCATCCAGGGGCACGTGAAATGGCCGGAGCGAAGAGCCACGATTATCATATTCTGCCACCGAGCATATGGCCGCTGATCGGCGCCTTCTCGGCGCTGACGATGGCATCCGGCGGTATCATGTGGATGCACAAGGTCGACCATGGCGGAGCGCTGTTCTTTGCGGGCGTGATCGGCGTGCTGTTCACGATGTTCAGCTGGTGGTCGGACGTCGTCAAGGAGGCGCATGCCGGAGACCACACGCCGGTCGTGCAGCTCCATCTGCGCTACGGCATGATCCTGTTCATCGCCTCGGAGGTGATGTTCTTCGTGGGGTGGTTCTGGGCCTGGTTCGACTTCGCGCTGTTTCCGCAGCCGCTGCAGGTCGTCGATGGCGTCGTCTCGATTATCGAGGGTCCGAACAGCATCACCCACGCCGCCGGCATCTGGCCGCCCAAGGGGCTCGAAGTTCTCGATGCCTTCCATCTGCCGCTGCTCAATACGCTGATCCTGCTGTGCTCGGGCACCACGGTTACATGGGCGCATCATGCGCTGCTGCACGGCGATCGCGACGGCCTCAAGAAGGGCCTGTGGCTGACGATCCTGCTCGGCGCGACGTTCAGCGCGATCCAGGCCTATGAATATGCGCACGCGCCGTTCGCATTCAAAGGTCTGAACTACTCCGCCGCCTTCTTCATGGCGACCGGCTTTCACGGCTTCCACGTGCTGATCGGGACGATCTTCCTGACCGTATGTCTGGTGCGTGCCTATCGCGGGCACTTCACCCCGCAGCAGCATTTCGGCTTCGAAGCTGCGGCATGGTATTGGCACTTCGTCGACGTCGTGTGGCTGTTCCTGTTCGCCGTTGTTTATGTTTGGGGCGGGTGGGGCGCGCCGACCCATAGTTAGCGGCGGCTGAAATCTCGCAACCGCATTGGGGGCGCGGCTGACGGGGCTCCGTCGCCGCGCCTTTTTGCATGCGAGACTGAGCGGAAGGATTTGTCATGACCGGGACGTCTCCGCCAGCGCCGCTCGATGCCGCCCTTCGCGGTCTGTGTCCGCGTTGCGGCGCGACTGGAATGTTCGCGGGCTTTCTGCGCTTCGCCGATCGCTGCCGGGCATGCGGGCTTGACTATCAGGCGTTCAATGTCGGCGATGGTGCGGCTGCCTTTCTGATCCTGATCGTCGGCGCGATCGTCAGCCTGCTCGCGATTATCGTCGAATTGCGCTGGTCGCCGCCGGTGATCGTCCACTTGCTGCTCTGGATTCCGCTGACGCTCCTGCTGACGATCGGGCTGCTCCGCGTCGCCAAGGGCCTGCTGCTCGCACTGGAATATAAGAATGCGGCACGCGAAGGCCGGATCGAAAAGCGCGACTGATGCGAAGACCGCCGATATTACCGACCCTGGTCGTCGGTCTCGCCGTTGCGGCGATGATCGCGCTCGGCGTTTGGCAGTTGCGCCGCGCCCAGTGGAAGGAGGGGCTGCTTGCGCAATATCGTGCGGGCGCGACTGCGCCGGCGCTGCGGGCTCTGCCGTCCGACCAGCCGCCCGAGGCGCTGGCGTTCCGCCGCATCGGCCTGAGTTGCCGCATCGCCACCACCGCCATACCGCTCGGTGGAACCCAGGCGGGGAAGGGGCCCGGCTTTCGCAACATCGCCGGTTGCGCGCTTCCCGATGGCAGGTTGATCATGGCCGATCTCGGCTGGAGCGCGGTCGGCGCCCGTCCCGCCTTGCCGTCGGTCGGCACAAGGATCGCGGCAAGCGGCGTGCTGATTCCCGATGCGGTGCTCGGCCGTCGCCTGCTCGGTTCGCGCCCCGAAGCGACAAACCTCCTCCTTGTGCTGGATAGTCCGCCGGTTGGACTGGAGCCGAGCGTGCCGCCGTCGATCGAAGACATTCCCAACAATCATCGCGCCTATGCCGGGCAATGGTTCCTGTTCGCGGGCCTAGCCGCGATCATCTATGGGCTCGCGCTACGCCGCCGCGCTGCGAAGCGACCGGACTAAGCCGATCTCGATCCTGATCGCGGTCGCCGGCGCATTCTCTCTCTCTCTCTCTCTCTCTCTCTCTCTCTCTCTCTCTCTCTCTCTTGCCGACCTGGTCACCGGGTCCTCACCGGTGCGTTGATGCTGAGATGACGGTCCGATCGCTGGTTGAGCATGCGGGCGGATCTTTTCCACAGATTTTATCTGCGTCTCCGTACCACGTCTGTCCCTCGGCAGGACAGCGCCTCGACAAGCGTCGTCCGCGCGCCTCGCCTGTTCCGTCAGTCCAGGCCGTCCGCGCGAACCTGCGCCGATCATGCGCGAGGAGGGAAACAGGCTCCTCGTCGGAAACACGGCCAAATAAGCGTAAAATGGCGGAGAGGGTGGGATTCGAACCCACGGTACGGTTGCCCGCACAACGGTTTTCGAGACCGCCCCGATCGACCACTCCGGCACCTCTCCGCAGAGGCGAAGGCGAGACGATGTGGGCCGCTCGCCGGTCGACAGGCGCGGGGCATTAGCCGATGGAGCGCCGCTTGCCAAGCTTGCATGTGACCGCGACTTGCCTACATTATTGTCACGATGAATGAGAGTATTTCCATCCCCGCCGCCATCGGCGCTCCCCACCAGGGGATCGTCACCCCGCCTGTCGCGCATGCACGGTTCGCGATCGGCGATGTCGTGCGTCACCGTATGTTCGAGTTCCGCGGCGTGATCTTCGATGTCGATCCCGTTTTCGCGAACAGCGAAGAGTGGTACGAATCGATTCCGGAGGACATCCGTCCCTCGAAGGACCAGCCCTTCTATCATCTGTTCGCCGAGAACAGCGACAGCAACTATATCGCCTATGTCAGCCAGCAGAACCTCGTGCATGACGACAGCGACGAGATGATCGACCATCCGGCAATTGACGGGCTGTTCGACAGCTATGCCGACGGGCGTTACAGTCTGCGGCGCGAACACAGGCATTGAGATAGGTCGGTTCGCGTCGGCTGGGCCGGGCGCCGGGCGGGCGCGGCACTGTCGTTCCATCGCCCGTCGGCTGGTCACCCTACCTGAAGACGAAAATCCTCGTGTTGTGAGCCGCCATAATGGTTGACTTTCGCCGGGCCAGCCTTTAGCGGCCTCGTTTCCCGCGCGGGGGCAGTTGGCCGTGAGCCGTCGCCGTTGCGCTAACAGATTTAAGAAGTGATGAGGGCCATGTTCGCTATCGTGCGCACGGGCGGCAAGCAGTATCGCGTTGCCGCGGGAGACAAGATCGTCGTCGAGAAGATCGCGGGTGACGCGGGCTCGACCGTATCGCTGAACGATGTGCTGTTCGCGGGTGAGGGCGCCGATCTGAAGAATGTGGCAGGTCTGACGGTCTCCGCGGAGATCGTTGCCCAGGCGAAGGGCGAAAAGATCATCGTCTTCAAGAAGCGTCGTCGCCATAATTATCGCCGTCGCAACGGCCACCGCCAGCAGCACACGATCCTGAAGATCCTGTCGATCGGCGGCGAAGCGAAGGCGAAGAAGGCGGCGGCGGAAGCGCCGGCGGCCGCTGAAGCCTGATCGAAGAGCCAGGGAGTAGTTTGAGATGGCACATAAGAAAGCAGGCGGCTCTTCGCGTAACGGTCGCGATTCGGCTGGCCGCCGCCTTGGTGTGAAGAAGTTCGGCGGTGAGACCGTCGTCGGTGGCAACATCATTGTCCGCCAGCGCGGCACCAAGGTCTATCCCGGCCGCAATGTCGGCATCGGCAAGGATCACACGCTGTTCGCGCTGATCGATGGCCGCGTCGAATTCCATAGCGGCAAGCTCGGTCGCAAATATGTCAGTGTCGCTGGCATGGCCGAAGCTGCCGAGTAATCGGGCGAACCCATATTCGGGTCGCCCAGAGGGCGACCCGAGGATCCGGCGGGCCGGATCGACGAGGGAGAGGGTCGCAACCTCTCCCTTTTTCGTGTCTCCCTCAGAAAACTGTCGCGACCCTGTAACCTTTTAAGACTAAAGCCGTTTTCGGGGTGCGGAGAGGGAGTTATCCAGATGTTTGCACGGACCCCGCGGTTGCTTCTGCGGCCAGGTTGGAGAGAGGATGCGCCGGCGCTGGCCGCCGCATTGGACGACTATGCGGTCGTCGAGAAACTTGGGCCGCTTCGCTGGCCCTTCGGGATCGCCGAGGCCGAGGCGTTGCTCGCGCAGGATCGTGGCCCGCTGCCGAATTTCCTGATCTTCGCGCGTACCCATGGCGCGCCCCGGCTCGTCGGCGGAATCGGACTGAGCCCGGCGGCGAACGACGTCGAGCTCGGATATTGGATCGCGCGTCCCTATTGGGGCCTGGGTTTTGCCACCGAGGCCGGGCGGGCCGTGACCGATATCGCCGATCATTGTTTGCGGCTGCCGTCGCTCGTGGCGGGGCATTTCCGCGATGATCCCGCGTCGGCGCGCGTTCTTGCCAAGCTCGGCTTCGAAGCTACGGGCGAGGTCGCTTCGGCGCGCTGCCGAGCGCGCGGCTCGGTGGAAGTCAGCCACCGTTATGTTCGTCGCGCCGGCGGCAACGGCCAGTCTTCTTCGGCCAGGATCGGCTACGACCGCGAGGATGCGCTAGCCGCGTGAAGCGGCGTCGCCTTTTGCCCTGCGAGGGGCTGGTAAACCACGGACGTCGCCGCACGAGGCTTCTTTTCGCGCAAGTTTCGTATAAAGGCGCGCGATGCATTTTCTCGATCAGGCGAAGATCTACATCAAGTCGGGCGCCGGCGGCCCCGGCGCCGTCAGCTTTCGGCGTGAAAAGTTCATCGAATATGGCGGGCCCGACGGCGGAAATGGCGGCAAGGGCGGCGACATCGTCTTCGAAGCGGTCGCCGGCCTCAACACGCTGATCGATTTCCGATATACCCAGCATTTCAAGGCTCCGCGCGGGAAGGGCGGGGCCGGCTCGAACCGCACGGGAGCGGGTGGCGGGGATTTGATCATCAAGGTGCCGGTCGGTACGCAAATCCTTTCCGAAGACAAGGAGCAGGTGCTGGCCGATTTCACCGTCGCGGGCCAGCGCGAGGTTTTCCTGCGCGGAGGTGATGGCGGTCGCGGCAATGCCAGCTACAAGACCTCCACCAATCGCGCGCCGCGCCAGCACGGCACCGGCTGGCCCGGCGAGGAAATGTGGGTCTGGCTGCGGCTGAAGCTGCTCGCCGACTGCGGATTGGTGGGTCTGCCCAACGCCGGCAAGTCGACCTTCATCAACGCGGTTTCCAATGCCAAGGCCAAGGTCGGGGCCTATCCCTTCACGACGATCAGGCCGCAACTCGGCGTCGCCAGCCACAAGGGTCGCGAATTCGTCGTTGCCGACATTCCGGGCCTCATCGAGGGCGCCGCAGAGGGCGCCGGCATCGGCGACCGTTTTCTCGGTCATATCGAACGCTGCCGGGTCCTGCTCCATCTCGTCGATGCCAGCGGCGAAGATCCGGTGGAAGCTTTTCGGGTCGTCGAGGGCGAACTGGCGGCCTATGGCGGCGGCCTCGAGGAGAAGCCCCAGATCGTCGCTCTCAACAAGGTGGATGCCGCCGATCCGAAGCTGCTCGCCAAGCTCGAGAAGAAGCTGGCCAAAGCGAGCGGTTCCGCGGTGATAAGGCTGTCCGGGGCGACCGGCGAGGGGCTGGAAACGGTCCTCGACCGGATCATCGAGGCGCTTGGACCGATGCCGGAGAGCGGCACGGGCACGGCGGAAGGCGGGGGGGCGGAACCTTGGTCGCCGATCTAGCCCGCAATCTCGCCCCCACCCCCTTCAGGCGGGCGCGCTACGACGAGGCTTGTCCGCAGGTGCGTCGCGATCGGAGGGCATGTCTCAACCGCGTTCCGACAGGTAAGCGGCCATGACGTCGTCCGCGGATCGTTTTTCGCCCGCGGCCTGCCCCCGGCTGGTCGTCAAGATCGGCTCGGCGCTGCTCGTCGATGACGGCGGCGAGGTACGGCGCAACTGGCTGGCCGGCCTGGTTGCCGACGTCGCCGCGCGCCATCGCGCCGGACAGAAGATTGCAGTTGTCTCATCTGGAGCTGTGGCGCTCGGCGCGCGACGTCTCGGCCTGGCAAAGGGGGGACGCGCTAGCCTGGAGGATGCTCAGGCAGCCGCCGCCACCGGGCAGATCGCCTTGTCGCAGTGTTGGGCGGAGCTGCTCCACGAGCAGGGGCTGACGGCGGCGCAGATGCTGGTGACCCTCGACGACCTCGAAGATCGCCGGCGATATCTTAACGCTGCCTCGACGCTCGATCGGCTGCTCAGCCTGGGTGTCGTGCCGGTCATCAACGAAAATGATTCCGTCGCGACGGAAGAGATCCGGTTCGGCGATAATGACCGGCTCGCCGCACGAATCGGTCAGGCGGCCGAGGCGCAGGGGGTGATCCTGCTCTCCGACATCGACGGCCTCTACACCGCGAATCCGCACCGCGACCCGCAAGCCCGGCTGGTACCGGAAGTGCGGCGCATCGATGCGCGGATCCGCGCGATGGCCGATGCCGGTTCGGCGTCCGGCATGGGATCGGGCGGCATGGTCTCCAAGCTTCAGGCGGCACGCATCGCCCAGCATTCCGGCACGCACCTCGCAATCATATCAGGCAAGCGCGATCACCCGCTCGCCTCTTTCGATGCAGATGGCGTTGGAACGGTATTCATCGGCGAGCGCATCGGCGGTGCACGCAAGGCTTGGCTCGCGGGCCGGTTGACGGCCAAGGGGCGTATTCGCGTCGATGCGGGTGCGGGCCGCGCGCTCGCACAGGGCGGCAGCCTGCTGGCCGCCGGGGCGACCGCGGTCGAGGGGCGTTTCGCGCGCGGGGACGTGGTGGATATCGTCGGCGGCGATGGCGAGGTCATCGCGCGGGGGCTTTCCGAGTATGACGCGGCCGATGCCGCGCTGATCGTCGGCAAGCGCAGCGACGCGCTGGCGGACATCTTGGGCTATGCCCCGCGTTCCGCGCTGGTCCACCGCGACCATCTGGTCCTGCTGTGATCCTCGCGATCACCGGCGGTACGGGTTTCCTCGGCGGCCATGTCCTGCGTGAGGCGGCGGCGCGTGGCCATAGGATCCGGGCGCTCGCCCGTTCGGCGCAACTCCCGCGTCCCGGCGTGGCCTGGATCAAGGGCGCGCTCGAGGATCATCGCGCGCTCGCGGATCTGGTCGACGGTGCCGACGCGATCATCCACATCGCCGGCACGATCAACGCGCCGACGCTTGCCGGCTTCATCGCCGGCAATGTGACGGGAACGGCGTCCGTGGTCGCCGCCGCGGAGGCGGCAGCTGTCCGGCGGATCATCCATATGTCGTCACTTTCGGCGCGCGAGCCCGATCTTTCCGATTATGGCTGGTCGAAGGCGGCGTCCGAGGCGATGCTGATGCAGACGTCGCTCGACTGGACGATCCTTCGCCCGCCGGCAATCTATGGAGCGGGCGATCGCGAGATGCTCGAGCTGTTTCGCGTCGCCCGTCACAGGGGCTTCGTCCCGCTGCCGCCGCGAGGACGACTGTCCCTGATCGAGGCCGGCGACCTCGCTCGGCTCACCCTCGATCTGCTCGCGGGGCCCGACAGCGTCGGCCGGATCTATGAGCCCGACGATGGCGAAAGCGAAGGCTACAGCCATCGCCAGTTCGGCCGGCTGATCGGTCAGGCGGTCGGACGGGACCGCGTGGTGGCGCTTCCGGTGCCCGGCTTCGCGCTGCGGCTGGCAGCGACCGCCGAACGGATGCGGCTTGGCGATCGCGCCAAGCTTACGCCCGATCGGGCCCGCTATTTTTGCCATCCCGATTGGGTCGTGCAGAAGCGCCCCCCGGCGGCGATCTGGTCTCCGCGCGTGAAGGCGGCGGAGGGTTTGAAGACGACCGCCGACTGGTATCAGGAGCAAGGCTGGCTCTAGGACGCTCAGCGCTGCCCCGCTTGATCGGACGCGGCGTTCTGATAGCATCAGCATCAGCATAGTCGAGGCAGCGGCTTCGATACGGGAGAGCAACTGTCATGACGGTCGTTGGAGAGGCCGTGCGATCGAGGGCCTCGTCTCCGTTTGGAGCGGAGATCGCTCTCGACCTCAGCAGCCCGCTCGACGAAGCTCAAGCCTTATGCCTGCGGGAAATGCTCCGCCGCCATGATCTGCTCATCTTTCACGGCCAGAGCTTAAGTCAGGCGCGCCAGATCGAGATCGCGCGCATTTTCGGAGATGTAAACCTCTGTCCCGAAAATGTCGGCCTGCTTTCGACCGATCTCCAGCCCGGCCTCAACGCCACCACGAAATATTGCTTCCATTCGGACTATGCCTTTGCGCCTTCTCCTCTTGCCGCGCTTAGCCTCCATGCCCTCGACGTGGTGGACGGGGCGTCCGGAACGCGCTTTGTAAGCACGAGTCGTGCATATGAGCGGGCGAGTGATGCCCTGAAAGCCCGGTTGGCGTCCGCGCGTGCCGAAATGGTCGCGACCCCTCCGAGCGCGAATGGCGAAGCAGCGCGAAATCTCGGCCCGGAGTCGTTTCTGATACGAGAAACGAGAGACATATTATGGAAGGACGCATTCTCCGGAAGGATATGCATCCTCGCGAGTGAAATGCATACGAGCAGGATTGTCGACCTATCCTCCGAGGAGAGCGACGCTCTGCTGGATGACATATTCGAACTTCTCTACGCGTCGGACAATCAATATGAGCACCGTTGGAAGAACGGCGATTTCATCATCTGGAATAACATGACCCTGCAGCATGGCAGGGGTGATTTGACGAAGGTGGGTCGACGCGATTTGCAGCGCGTTTGTATTGGCGAGGGCCTTACCGCGCAATATCCCGACCTGCCCAAGGCCTACAGCTGATCGGGCGGCTTCGATGGGCACGATCGTTCACTCCGGGCGTGCAGGCGGTCGGGGTAGCGTATAGTGACAATCCCGCCATCGCTCCCCGCTTCCGCTCTCGCATATGTTGAAGAGGTGCCACATGCCCCGCCGCATCGTTACCGGGTTGGACGCCGATGGGAAAAGTGCCGTTCATATTAGCGAGGACATCGGGCGATCGGGCGGAGAACTGGCTTGGATGACGACGAGCGTCCCGGCCGACAATGATGTGATGCCGCGCCTGGAAGATGTCGTGGTCGGTTTCGACCTCATGCAATCGGCGGCGAGCACGTTCCTGCTTGTTCGCATGCCGCCAGGCAGCGAGTTCGCCATGCACGCGACCAATACCATCGATTACGTCACGATGATCTCGGGCAGTATCACCTTCGGGGTCGAGACCGGCGAGGTCACGCTTTCGGCGGGCGACCTTCTCGTCGATCGCGGTGTCGTCCATAGCTGGCGAAACGATGGTGTCGAGGACGCCGTGTACAGCGTCGTCGCCATGCCCGCCACCGCTGTCGGGCCTGGTCCGACACTTTAATTTCCGGATACCGTTGCGCTGAAACGCAGCCGGGGCAGCCGATGCGTGGCGCCCATGAATGCGAGCGAGCTCCCTAGGATGCGGCACCAATGTGAGGAGATGGCCCAGATGACTGCATATGAAACCATAATGGTCGAGAAGTCGGACGATCTGGTGGCAACGGTAACTCTCAACCGCCCCGAACGGCTGAATAGCTACAACATTGCGGTTCTGAATGATTTCAAGGCTTTCTGGGAAGAGGCTGGAAAGGACGATGCCATCAATGCGGTTGTGCTGCGCGCATGCGAGGGTCGAGCATTTTCCACGGGTCAGGACGTCAGGGAGGAAGCGGGGATACTGCGTTCCGACAACATATGGTTTCAGGAATGCCCCGGCCACAGCCTTAGCCCAAAGAGGAATCGTTTCTGGAAGCCGGTCATCACCGCCGTGCATGGCATGGCCGCCGGCGGTGCCTTCTACTGGCTCAACGAGAGTGACATTATCATCTGTTCCGAGGACGCCACTTTCTTCGATCCCCACTGCACGTTCGGTCTGGTCGCTGCCCTCGAACCCATCGGAGCCACCTATCGCATGCCATTGGGCGACGTGTTAAGGATGGCCCTGCTCGGCAATGATGAGCGTATTTCCGCTTATAGCGCGCTGCGCATGGGCTTGGTCACCGAAGTCGTTCCAAAGTCGGAGTTGTGGACCCGGGCACATGAGCTGGCGGCGAAGATCGCCCGAAAGCCGCCGATGGCGATTCAGGGCACCATAAGGGCGATCTGGGAATCGCTTGATCTTCCAAGAGAGGCTGCGTTGGACCGGGGCCTGTCCTACACGCACATCGGCAATCCGATCGCCCGAACGCAAGTCGACCGCGATAAGATACTTTCTGGAAAGCAGCAATTCACCATAAGGTAGGATCAACCTGCAGCAATGATCCGATCCCGCCGGCACGGTGAATGAATAATAGATCGAATGCAGAGGACAGGGCATGTCTGAAAACGAGAAGATCAGCCTCGATCAAATGATCGGCACCAGCGAAGAGCCGCTTGTTGCGGCCATGCACGAGGGTGTGCTTCTGCTCATTATAAACCGCCCGCAGGCGCGCAATGCGCTCACTCTGGATATGCGGAAAGACTTCGCTCGACTGGTCGAGCGAGCGGAGGCAGACGCGGCGGTCAAGGCGGTCATTGTCATTGGCGCCAAGGGGATCTTCAGCGCGGGAGCCGATATCAAGGAAGTGCTTCAGGGGCCGGCGCGGATTTTCCGCCCCCATCCCGGCGAGGTTGCACGATCACTCACCAAGCCGATTATCGCCGCAGTAGACGGCGTCTGCGTCACCGGTGCTCTCGAACTCGCACTGTCGTGCAATTTCGTTATCGCCTCCGATCGGTCGCGTTTCGCGGATACGCATGCCAAAGTGGGCCTGTTTCCCGGCTGGGGGCAGAACGCGCTGCTCGCGAGTGCCATTGGCGTACGCCGGGCGCGCCAGATGTCGCTGACCGGCGAGTTCATCGACGCCCGGACCGCATTGACCTGGGGGCTGGTCAACGAGTTGACGACGCCCGAGAATTTGTTGCCGAGGGCGCTCGACATTTGCCGGCAGATCGGAGCGGCCAATCCGCGTTCCGTCCATATGCAGCTCGAACTATATGCACGCCACGATGGCGCCCCATTCGATGTTGCGATCGCCGCTGAAAATGCGTTGGCGCAGAAGTGGCGATCCCTTTCGGTCGCGCGTGAATAGAAGCCAGCCACAAGAGCCGCTTTCGAGATTACGGCAGCACAGCCGAAAATAACGTAGCAACCTCTGCGAGTATATCATGACAATAGCTCCCGATATTCGTGACAGACTGACACTACCTGCTTTCTGCGCGCCAATGTTTTTGTGCAGTAACGTTGATCTCGCGGTCGAAAGTTGCAAGGCGGGGATTGTCGGGTCAATCACTTCGTCGCCCTATCGCACCATCGAACTGTTCGAACGTGACATGACGCGCATTTCTGAGGCGCTTGCGAAGGTGCGCGAACAAGACCCCGACCGAAAGATCGGCCCCCTCGCGGTCAACGTTCCACCCAATAAGAATCTGGAGGAGTACCGCCGCTATCTGGAAATCTGCGCGCGCCATGACGCCCGGATAATCGTCACCTCGGCCGCTGATCCCCGCCAGAGCGTCGCTCCGATACACGATCTCGGCATGCTTCATTTACATGACGTGACCAATATTCGCTTTGCCGAGCTCGCGGCGAACGCCGGGGTCGATGGATTGGTCGCCATCGGAGCGGGCGGCGGAGGCCACGCCGGAACGATCAGCCACCTTGCCCTTCTCCCGAAGATACGCGCCATGTTTGAGGGCACCATCGTGATGGCCGGGGCGGTGAGCAACGGCGCTGCCATCCGGGCGGCGGAGATCTTGGGAGCGGACCTCGCCTATCTCGGCACCCGCTTCATTGCATCCTGCGAGTCGGCGGCCCCGCACGCCTATAAGGAGATGCTCGTCGCGGCAGGTGTTGAAGACGTCGTCTATACCCGTGGCGTCAACGGGATGCCCGCCAGCTGGCTCAAGGCCTCCCTGCGACAAGCCGGGCTGGATCCGGACAATCTCTTTTTGCCTGAGGGACGGTCGACCGAGCATCTGCCTGAAGGCAAGAAGCCGTGGCGCGATATCTGGTCGGGAGGACAGGGCGTGGGACTGATCGACGACATTCCCAAAGTTGCCGATCTGGTTCAGCAGCTTCGTCGCGAATATGTCGCCGCATGTCGGATACCCGACATGGTCGACGCCGCGATGATGCAGCCGGTGTAAGTAAAGCTCCGAACGATCGGAGCGCATCGGCCTGCCGATATTCATGGGAAGGAGATGTTCGGAGCGGGGAGGGGAGCGATCGTGCGGCCTGGCTCCGGGCTGCGAGGCATCCGGGATTCCAATTGACCGACCGGTACCGGTATGCCAGCTTCACGCGATTGCGGTGACAGGCGATACTCAGGGAGCCGCCCGGATTCCCGCATTTTCATCAAGGGTGACAAGCCGATAAGAGGCAGCCCGAGATAGCGGAGAGGCAATATGGCGCAGAGCAAGGACTATAATATAGGTCCGTTCCCGTTTCCGCGCGGCTGGTTCGTGGTCGCAAACGGCCGAGATATCACATCCACCAAACCCTATAATGCGCGCTTCTTCGGTGAGGATGTGGTCTTATTCCGCGGTATTAGCGGCAAGATTGGCATGGTGGAAGCTTATTGCCCGCATATGGGCACGCATCTCGGCAAGAGCGAGCACTCCTACATCTCGAAGGCGGGGCTGAACATTCAGGGGGATGGTATCCGTTGTCCCTTCCACGGCTGGAGGTTCGGATTGGACGGGAAATGCAACCATATCCCTTATTATGACGGCGCGATCCCGCGTGCAGCCAAGCTTAAGAGCTGGCACGTCGAGGAACGCTACGGCATCGTATTCTGCTGGAATGACCCGGAGGGTATGGAGCCGGACTTCGATCTGCCGGTCATTCCGGAATGGGATGACGAAAGCTACGTTCGTTGGGAAGGTCTGTATATGGCCTACGACTTGCCATGCCATCCGATCGAGGTTTTCGACAACAACTCCGACCACGCGCACATCAACTATGTGCACGGTTCGGACGTTATGGCCCACGAGAATGAAATCGACGGAGTCTACTATCGCCAGCGCGAGAGCGCACGGCTGTTCCGACAGGACAGTGAAGGCGAATGGGCGCGGAATCCAGGTGCCGTTGCGGAACACAAAAACGAGCATATACTGGAGGTATCAGGCTCCGGAATCGTCAAGACCGTGAACGCCTATCACGGCGTAGGCGTCAATGTCGCATATTGGCATGACCCGGTGGCGGTGCAGATTATTGCTACGACGCCGGTGGAGGATGGTAGCTGCCGGCTGTGGCAGGGTGCAATAATGCGCGCGCCCGACGGGATAGTGGATGGTGCCGCGCGCGAGCAGGCCGCGCTGTTCAATGAAGGGGTGAACAGGGCATTCGTGCTTGAAGACGGCGAAATCTGGTCCAACAAGCGCGCGGCGACGACGATATTGCAGCTGCCCACCGACGGACCGTTCGGCCAGGCGCGGGTCTGGTACAGCCAGTTCTTTCATCCGCGCAGCGAGGCGGACAAGATCGTCAGCCGGGTTGCGGGGGTATACCCGATTAAGGGCCTCCCGCGGTTCGACGAAGCCGCTTGATCCCGTGTTGTTGGGGAGCACCGCTTTCCGAAGCCGTTTTCCCACCTTTTATGTTCCGGCCGCACCGGTCCGTACAGCTGCACTCGCCGTGTGAACCGTCGGCGTCGTAGTCTCGGCAGGCGGGTTGGCCCCAAAGGTCCGGAGTGAAGTCATGCAGAGTGCTTTTCCAGATCGGCGAATTGCGGGCAGGACCGTTATGCCTGTTGGTCTCGGGACAATCCGCCTGACCATGGAGGGACGGCCGGAAGAAGCCGACGCGATCCGCACTATTCATGCCGCGCTCGACGCGGGTTGTCGTCTGATAGACACCGCCGTGAACTATTGTGCCAACGGCTCGGAGTTGGGATATTGTGAGGCGCTCGTGCGCAAGGCGCTCGAATCCTGGAGCGGCGCTTCGGATGATGTCATGGTTGTCTGCAAGGGCGGCAACCTGAGAACCGACGAACTCCTCTTCGTCCAGGACGGCAGCCCCGCCAACCTGCGTCGATCCTGCGAGATCAGCCTGAAGGCCCTCGGGCGGGACGTTATCGACCTCTACTGCCTTCACAGTGTCGATCCCAACGTACCTCTGGCGGACTCCATGTCGGAACTTGCCAGGCTCCGGGAGGAAGGCAAGGTTCGCCATATCGGCATCAGCAATGCGGGCAGGCGCCAAATCGCGGAAGCACAGACCATCGTGGAACTCGCCGCCGTCGAGAACCGGCTCTCGCCCTGGTCCGTCAACTCGCTCCGCATCGTCGAGCAGTGCGAGGCCGAGGGGCTTGCCTACCTCGCCTACAGCCCGCTCGGGAGCGAACGGCTTGTGACGAGGCTGGGGGAGAAGCCGGCCTTCGCTGCCGTCGCGCGCGACCGCGGGGTGTCGGTCCAGCAGGTCGCGCTCGCATGGGCGTTGGCATGTTCTCCTATCGTCATCCCGATTCCGTCGGCGAGGCGATCCGATACGATCTGCGACAGCCTCGCTGCCGCCACCCTTCTCCTGACCGCCGAAGAAATGGCGCAACTGGAACAGGACCTGACGACCGACGGGCCCGAGTTCGCCTCCTCCCATACCGCGCGAGCCTGACGGCGAAACACGGCGGCGTCATGCACGATGAAGGGCGCGTCGCCGGTCAGCATTTCTTCCATTTAGCCTGATCCATCACGCTCAGCGATGGACGGTCGGTGCCCGCCGCATCCGCTCCGCCGGTCATCCGACGCCGGTCAGTACATGCACCGAGAAGGAAAGGAAGCTCAGCACGAGGCCCACCAGCATCACGCGATAGGCATGGCCGAGCAAACGATATTTCTTGCGCGCCAGCACCCGGCCGTTTTGGTAGATGTCATGGGCGAACGCCTCGTAAACGAGATCGCTGTCGTGGATCATGTCGAGCACGGCAGCGACGAACTGATCCTCGGGAATCTGCGTAAAGGATCCGAAAAACAGGATGTTGCCAGGTCCGTCCGCTTTGGGTGGAACCTTCGTCGACGGCAGGATCGCCATCACCGCGAGCAGTGCCGACAGGAAGGCGGCGAGACCGAGGATGATCAGCGCCGTTGGGGCGCTTCCCTGCGATTTTAGCTGGCCCATGGTGATCGTGAAGATCACGAACGCGGCGCCCATCAAGATGCTCGCCTTCTGATCGGCCATCTGGCTGAGCTGATACTGAATCTGCTGGGTGGTTCGGAGCAGATGGACAGCATCCGGCGAGAAACGCCCGCGCGGCGGAGCTCCGGTTTCGTCTGCGGCCATAAGGTCCCCTTCCCCAGCAATTGTAATGACATGCTGATGGCCCGGCGCAAAGATGCTTTGTCACATCATCGCGCGCGGCCATGCCGCCCACGGAAATCGGAAATGCCCGCCCGCCGGGCACGGCCATGCGGATCGCGTCGTCGCGGTCAAAATCCTGTACCTTGCCGTGAAGCCGCCGCAATCCCTTGGCAAGCGCGGGCTGGAATACCCAGCCTCCGCCGCGTAAGGATCGACCATGAGCGACAGAACCGACATTTTCACCCGCGTGGCGGAGCAGATCGAGCCCTTCAACAAGAAGGGCGTCGACCTGACTGACGGGACGAACTTCGCCCGCGATCTCGAATGGGACAGCCTGACCGTGATGGACTTCGTCGCCGCGGTCGAGGACGAGTTCGACATCATAATCACGATGAACATGCAGGCCGAAATCGAAACGGTGGGGCAACTCGTCGACGCCGTCGCCAGGCTCCAGGGCTGATCCTGGCGTGCGCGATCTCTTCTCCAAGTTCGATCCGCTGATCTCGGAGCGCGAGGCGCTGCTCGCGACCGGCGTGCGCGACCCCTATGCGATCGTGATGGACAAGGTGCTGTCCCCGACCGAGGCGATCATCAACGGCAAGCCCACCATCCTGCTCGGCACCTATAATTATATGGGCATGACCTTCGATCCGGACGTCATCGCCGCCGGCAAGAAGGCACTCGACGAGTTCGGCTCGGGCACCACCGGCAGCCGCGTGCTCAACGGCACCTATCAGGGGCACAGGGTGTGCGAGGAGGCGCTGAAGGAGTTTTACGGCACCGCGCACGCGATCGTCTTCTCGACCGGCTACCAGGCCAATCTCGGCATGATCTCGACCCTCGCCGGGAAGGGCGACTACATCATCCTCGATGCGGACAGCCATGCCTCGATCTATGACGGATGCTGGCTGGGCAACGCCGAGATCATCCGCTTCCGGCACAATTCGGTGCAGGATCTCGACAAGCGGCTGGGCCGGCTGCCGGCGGAGGCGGGCAAGCTCGTCGTCCTCGAGGGCGTCTATTCAATGATGGGCGATATAGCGCCGCTCGCGGAGATGGTCGCGGTCGCCAAGCGGCATGGGGCGATGATCCTTGTCGACGAGGCCCATGGCATGGGCTTCTTCGGCGAACATGGGCGCGGCGTTTTCGAAGAGGCGGGGGTTGCCGGCGACGTCGATTTCGTTGTGGGCACCTTCTCGAAATCGGTCGGTACCGTCGGCGGTTTCTGCGTGTCCAATCATCCCAAGTTCGAGGTGCTGCGCCTCGTCTGTCGACCCTATGTCTTCACCGCGTCCCTGCCTCCGTCCGTCGTCGCAACGGCCGCGGCGTCGATACGAAAGTTGATGCACGCCGACGCCAAGCGCGCCCATCTCTGGAAAAATAGCCGACGCCTGCATCAGGGCTTGCGCGACATGGGATATAAGCTCGGCACCGAAAGCGCCCAGTCGGCGATCATCGCCATCATCCTGACCGACATGGCGCAGGCGGTGGCGCTGTGGCAGGGACTGCTCGAAGCGGGCCTTTACGTGAACACCGCCCGGCCTCCGGCGACGCCGGCCGGCATGTTTCTGCTGCGCTGCTCGCTCTGTGCAGAACATAGCGACGAACAGGTTGAGCAGATTTTGGACATCTTCGCGACGGTCGGCCGCACTGTTGGGGTAATAGGTTCGAACTCTTAACCTTTCACCGCCATCATGGCTTTTTCCGTTGCTCCGCCTGCGGTACAAGGACCATGATGGCGACGTATCTACCGCGCGCCGCGCAGCCGGGTTCTGCCCTGTCTATTGGGCGCATCATCGCCGCCGCGGCATTGGCGTTTGTCGCCCTCGGACTGCTGGTCGCGGTCGTCACGCTGGTCGCCCGCGCGAACATCGCACGCGACCAGGCGCTTGCCCGCGAGCAGCGAAGCTACGATATCATGGTGCTGACGCGCTCGCTCGATGCGTCGCTTGCCCGTGCGGAGGCAGCGCTGGGGCGCTATGTGGTCAATGGCGACCGGCGGCTTGGCACCGTCTATTATGACGAGTGGCGACGCGCCAACAGCCAGCTGCGCCAACTCGGCCGGCTGACCGCCGGAATGGAGGACCAGGAACCGCTCGTAGAACAACTGGCAGGCCTGTACGCGGCGCGCGAAAAGGAATTGGTGGCGGCTGCGGCCTTCACCAATGTCGGTAAGGGCTGGTACGCGATCGGCATGTTCAATCAGGCCGGTGAGTCGGCCAATGTCCCTGCCATCGCGCGAACGCTCGAGCGGATCGCCGCCACCGAGCGCGCGCGGCTCGCCACGCGGTCGGAAGCGACTTTCTTTTCGGCTCAGCGGGCGAACGGCTTCGCCACCCTGCTGTCGAGCCTCGGCATCTTGCTGGTCGGCGTCGCCATATGGCTCGGCTGGCTGACCGCGGTGACGGCCAGTCAGCGCGAGCGGGCGGACGAATTGGCCGAGGAGGAGGCTGGCCGCGCCGCGGCGCTCGAGGCGGCGGTCGAGGAGCGCACGCGGGAGTTGCGCAGTGCGAACGAGCGGCTGCGGGCGGAATCGGAGACCCGCTTGCGCGCCGAAGCACAGCTCGCACAGGCCCAGAAGATGGAGGCGGTCGGCCAGCTCACCGGCGGGATCGCGCACGACTTCAACAATATGCTGGCGGTCGTCATCGGCGGGCTGGACCTTACCAGGCGCAAGCTGGCGCAGGGTTCGCCCGATGTCGAAATCTATCTCGACGGGGCGATGGAAGGCGCCGATCGCGCGGCCGCCTTGACCCGCCGCCTGCTGTCCTTCTCGCGCGCGGAGCCCTTGCTCCCCGATGCCGTGATGCCGGCCAGGCTGGTGTCCGGGATGACGGTGCTGCTCGACCGCACCTTGGGCGAGCGGATCAGTATCCATGTCGATACCGCGCAAGCGACATGGTCGATCTGGGTTGATGCGCATCAGCTGGAAAATGCCATTCTCAACCTGGCGGTGAATGCCCGCGACGCCATGGACGGGGCCGGCCGTCTCGACATCATCGTCACCGATCGGTCGATCGGTGATGCGGAGCGGTCGGACATCCCGCCCGGAGACTATGTCTGCATCAGCGTTCGCGACAATGGCTGCGGCATGAGCGAGGACGTGCTCAAACGGGCATTCGAACCCTTCTTCACGACCAAGCCGGTGGGCAAGGGGACGGGCCTCGGCCTCAGCCAGATCTTCGCCTTCGCGCGCCAGTCGGGCGGCGAGGTGCGGATCGAGTCCATCGTGGGACAGGGTACGACGATTTCGCTGTTTCTGCCCCGTTATGCCGCTGCGCCGACGGAACGCGCCGTGGGCGACCCCGCGCAGGAGGCGCAGTCTCGCCATGGTCCCTTGTCCATCCTCCTCGTCGAGGACGATCCGCGTGTCCATGCGTCGACCCGCGCGGCGCTATCCGAGCTCGGCCATCAGGTCCGCGGTTGCACGAGCGCTGCGGAGGCGCTTGCGCTTCTCGGCGAAGGCGCGACTTTCGATCTGTTGTTGACCGACGTGATGATGCCCGGAATGACCGGCACCGAGCTGGTTGCGAAGGCAAGCCGCGACTATCCGCATATCGCGGTGCTGTTCGTCACCGGCTATGTCGGCGAGGCGGGCCAGAGCGACGATTTCGCCGGCCATGAGGTGCTGCGCAAGCCGTTCACGATCACGGCGCTGGGTGCTGCGGTCAGCAATGCCATGGACCGTCGCGGCGGAGCAGCGGCATCGTAGCGGACAGCTTTTTCAGCTCGGCATTTGGGCTTTGCGTTCACTGCTGCTATCGCCCGCCGCCATCATGAGCACCCAATTCCGATCCGATCGCCGCACCTTCGCGATCATCTCGCATCCCGACGCCGGCAAGACGACGCTGACCGAAAAGCTGCTCTATTTCGGCGGCGCGATCCATCTCGCCGGTGAGGTGAAGGCGCGGGGCCAGACGCGGCGCGCCCGATCTGACTGGATGAAGATCGAACAGCAGCGCGGCATTTCGGTGACGTCGTCGGTGATGACCTTCGAGCGCGACGGGATCACCTTCAACTTGCTCGACACGCCCGGGCACGAGGATTTCTCCGAAGACACCTATCGCACGCTCACCGCCGTTGATTCGGCGGTGATGGTGATCGACGCCGCCAAAGGCATCGAGCCGCAGACCCGCAAGCTGTTCGAGGTCTGCCGGCTGCGCTCGGTGCCGATCATCACCTTCGTCAACAAGGTCGATCGCGAGGGGCGGGCGCCGTTCGAATTGCTCGACGAGATCGCCGACGCGCTGGCGCTCGATGTCGCGCCGATGAGCTGGCCGGTCGGCATGGGCGGCACCTTCGAAGGGATCTACGATCTTGCCCGCGACCGGCTCTATCGTCCGGCGGCCGACGCAACCGGCGCCTATGAGGGCGACGCGGTGTCTGTCGCCGGTGTCAATGACAGCCAGCTCGACGACCTTCTGTCGCCGGAAGGGGCCGCGCTGCTGCGCGAGGAGGCCGAGCTGGCCGCGATCGGCTACGCGCCATTCGACGAGGCCGCCTATCTGCACGGCGACCTGACCCCGGTCTATTTCGGATCGGCGCTCAAGGATTTCGGCGTCGAGCAGCTGATCGACGCGCTCGCCGATTTCGCTCCGGCGCCACGTCCGCAACCCGGCGACCCGCGCGCGGTGGAACCGACCGAGCCCACCGTCGCCGGCTTCATCTTCAAGGTGCAGGCGAACATGAATCCGCAGCATCGCGACAGGGTCGCCTTCATGCGGCTGTGCTCGGGCAAGTTCAGGCGCGGCATGAAGCTGGCGCAGGTGGGCACCGGCAAATCGATCGCGGTGCACAGCCCGATCCTGTTCTTCGCCCAGAATCGCGAACTGGCGGAGGAGGCGTTCCCCGGCGATATCATCGGCATTCCCAACCATGGCACCCTGCGCGTCGGCGATACGCTGACCGAAGGCGAGGTGATCCGCTTCACCGGCCTTCCCAATTTCGCTCCCGAGATATTGCGCCGGGTCAAGCTCGCCGATCCGACCAAGACCAAGCAGCTGAGAAATGCCCTGAACGACATGGCCGAGGAGGGGATCATGCAGGTCTTCCATCCTTCGATCGGCTCGCAGTGGATCGTCGGCGTCGTCGGGCAGCTCCAGCTCGACGTGTTGATCTCGCGGCTCCAGGCCGAATATAAGGTGGACGCGAGCTTCGAGGCGTCGCCTTGGGATACCGCGCGCTGGGTGACCGCCGAGGATGCGAAGGCGCTCGACGAATTCAAAGCCCTTCACCGTTCGGCTATAGCCGAGGATCGCGACGGCGCGCCGGTGTTCCTGGCCAAGGATGCATGGGAACTCAACTATGTCGAAGGCAAATTCCCGATGCTGAGATTTTCCGCGACGAAGGACCGTCGCTGAGCGATGCGCTGGGTTCGGACCGATCCGCTGAAGGTCCAGCAGATCATGCTGTCGTCCGCGGCCTTCCTCATGGCTCTCATCGCCTTCGGTGGGCTCGCGCTTCACTTCGCGATCGTCGCGATGTGGATGCCGCTCACCAACTCCGTAGCGTTGGTCACGACGAGTCCGCGGCTCGCAAGCGCCCATCCTTGGCCGGTCGTCGCGGGCCATACCGTCACCGCGGTCGTAGGTTCGATCGCGGGGCATGTCCTCGGTGCCTCGGTCGTCGTTGCGATCCTCGCGGCTACGATCGGTCTGCTGCTGATGCTGGCCGTCCGGGCCATGCATCCCCCGGCCGCGGCGACCGGCCTGATCTTCGCGCTCCACCCCGTCCCGCCGCATATCGCCGTTCCGTTGCTGATCGCCGGCGCGGCCGGGGTCGCGATGTTGGGCGAACTGATGCGCCGTTCGGATCGCGAACCGCGCTGACGCGCCGTCGCGCGGGATAGAAATCGCCGCGGCGACGTTCTGCACTCGTTACGAAAACGGGAGGAGTGCCTGTGCGCAGCGTCAATCTGGCCTTGTTGGCCATGTCCCTCATGTCGAGCGCCGCGCTCGCCGCGCCCGATCCGCGGATTCTCGGCGCCCAGGTACTGCTCGACCGGCTGGGTTTCGGACCGGGCGTGATCGACGGCGCCAGCGGATCGAACTTCGCCAGGGCGCTGAGAGGCTATCAGGAGGCGAACGGCCTGCCGGTCAGCGGCGAGCTCGACGACGCCACGGTGAAGAGCTTCGATGCCTATCGCGGCATGCCGAGCGTGATCGACGTCAAGCTCAGCGAGGCGATCCTCGCAGGGCCGTTCGTGGGACCCATCCCCGCGAAGCCGGCCGATCAGGCCAGGATGAAGTCGCTCGGCTATTCGGACGTGATGGAGAAGCTGGCCGAGCGCTACCATAGCAGCGGGGCGACGCTGATAGCGCTCAATTCACCGCGGACCCGGCTCAGGCCCGGCGTGACGATCAGGGTGCCGAACGTGATCCCCCCAAAGCAGGATTATCCCGCGGATCTCGATGCCGGCTGGCGCAAGACGCTGTGGACGCTCAACGTAGGTTCCGAGCAGCCCGTGGCTGCCAAGATCGTCGTCGACAAATCCGACGGCGTGCTGCGCGCCTATGATGGCAATGGGAAGCTGGTCGCGCAATTTCCGGCTACGATGGGCAGCGAGCATGATCCTCTGCCGATCGGTAGTTGGACGATCCAGGGCCGCGCCTATAACCCGCCCTTTCACTATAACCCCGAGCTGTTCTGGGATGCCGACAACACCGACCGTAAGACGGTGCTGCCGGCCGGACCGAACGGGCCGGTCGGCGTCGTCTGGATCGATCTCGACAAGAAGCATTACGGCATCCACGGCACGCCGCATCCCGACACGATCGGCAAGACCGAGAGCCATGGCTGCATAAGGCTGACCAATTGGGACGCGGCGCGGCTGGCGTTGATGGTGAAGCCGGGAACGCCGGCGATCTTCCAGGACTGAGCCTTCGATGGTCCGGAATATCGCGATCCTGCTGCTGGTGCTCATGCTTGGCTATGTCGGCTGGATCGTCGCACTGAATCTTGGCGATGACCGCGCGCCTCCGCCGGCGGCGACGAAGCGTCCGGCCGCGAGCGCGTCGCCGAAGGGCGGTGCGGAACAGTTGCTCATCCCGGTCGCGGGTGTCGGTGCGGAGCAGCTCGCCGACACGTTTGACGACGCGCGCGGGGAGGGCCGTGTCCACGACGCGATCGACATCATGGCACCGCGGGGGACTCCGGTGATCGCCGCGGCGGCGGGGACGGTCGAGAAGCTGTTCAACAGCGAGCGTGGCGGCCGGACCATCTATATCAGGAGGCCCGGCGGCCAGTGGATCGACTATTATGCGCATCTCGACTCCTACGCCGCGGACCTCGCCGAAGGTCGGAAGGTCGCACGGGGCCAGCCGATCGGCACGGTCGGCTCGAGCGGTGACGCCAGCCCCGAGGCGCCGCACCTCCATTATGCGATCAACGCGATGGCACCGGGCGAGAAATGGTACCAGGGCAAGCCAATCAACCCTTACCCGCTGCTGAGACAATGACCTCTCCCCGGAGGAGAAGATCGTGAACTGCGGAGCGCCTCGCCCGCGCGGTCGCCGCTCGATCCGCGCGCATCCCGGTTGTGGCTCCTGCCGCCGAGGATGACAAATCGCGTCGCAGCACCGATATCTCGGCGCATGACCGTCCTACGCGCTGCGCTGCTCGCGCTCCTCCTCGCCCTTCCCGCCGCCGCGCAGGCGGCCGACAAGCTCGTCCTCGCTTTCGGCGACAGCCTGACCGCCGGCTATCGTCTCCCGCCCGGCCAGGGATTCGTGCCGCAACTCGAAGCGGCGTTGCGCAAGCACGGCATCGCCGCGCGCGTCCACAATGCCGGCGTCTCGGGCGATACGACCGCGATGGGCCGTGCGCGTGTTGGCTGGGTGCTCGCCGCGCTGAAGGCGAAGCCCGATCTCGTCATCCTCGAGCTTGGCGCCAATGACATGCTGCGCGGGCTCGATCCCGGTGAGGCTGAGACGAACCTCGATGCGATGATCGGCGAGTTCAAGCGCCGAGGGATCAAGATGCTGCTCGCCGGAATGATCGCGGCGCCCAATCTCGGCGCCGATTATGCGCGACGGTTTAATCCGATCTATCGGCGGCTCGCTGAAAAGCACAAGGTCGCGCTATACCCGTTCTTCCTGGCGGGGGTCGTGAATGATCCGGCGCTGCACATCGGCGATGCGATCCACCCGAACGCCAGGGGCGTCGCGGTGATTGTGCGCGGCATGACGCCGGCCGTCTCGCGCCTGCTGACGGCGTCCTGACCGAACGACGTTGCAGCCCTGCCGATATCTTCTTAAGCTTTCGTCCTGAATGGGGGTCGGAGAAAGCTTCGATGCAATGGGCGTCCTCCTCGTCGGCACGAGGGCCGGTGGGGGAACCGGCGGGTGACATCAGCGATGATGCCCGCGAGGTATTCCTGGATCATCTGCGCGACGGTGTCGCCGCGGCTGCGGCCGGCGATGCCGAATTCGTGCTCGATCTCGCGTGCGTCGAGCATATCTCGACCGGCGCGCTGATGGCGTTGACGATCGCCCGCAAGGAGGCGATCACCCGCAATGTGAAGATCATCCTCGCCCGGCCGCAGCCCGCGGTCCGCGAGGTTCTTGAGATTAGCCGTTATCAATTGATCTTCGACATTGTCGACGAACTTGACCACAAAGGAGGTCGTGGGGGGTAGCTTATGCTGGTGCGCTTCTGGGGAACGAGGGGGTCCTTGCCGGTCGCTCCCCGCGCCGCGGCGATCGAGGACAAGCTGGTCAATGCGCTGATGCGCGCGCAGGGCCGCACCTTTACCGATGCCGCCGCCGCCCGCGCCTTCGTCAACCAGGAGCTCGACTTCGCCGAGGGCCATACCTATGGCGGCGCCACCACCTGCCTCGAGATCGAGGGGGCGGACGAAAGTTTCTTCGTGTGCGACATGGGCTCCGGCCTGCGCGAGTTCGGCGCCGATGCCGCCCGGCGCATCGGCCAGGGCCATGGCCGCACGTTCAACTTCTTCATGTCCCATCTCCATTGGGATCATATCATGGGCTTTCCCTTTTTCGGGCCCGCCTTCGATCCCGAGACGCGCATCATCGTCCATTCGGGCCATGCCGATGCCGAAAGGGCGCTTCGGCGCCAGCAGGAGGAGATCAGCTTCCCGGTCTCGTTCGACTGGCTGCGCGCGAACATCGAATTCCGGGTGCTGACGCCGGGCGAGGTTCACCATGTCGACGGCATCGACGTCGAGCTGATGCCGCAGGACCACAGCCATGTTTCCTATGCCTGGAAATTCCGGCGCGACGGCAGGACGCTGGTCTTCTCGACCGACGCCGAGCACCGCGCCGAGGACCTTGACGACAAGACCGCCTTCGAAGCCTTTTTCCGGGCTGCCGATCTGGTGATCTGCGACACGATGTACTCGCTCGCCGAAAGCGTCACGCTGAAGGCGGACTGGGGCCATTCGAGCAACGTCATGGCGGTCAATCTCTGCCACGGCGCGGGCGCCAAGAGGCTCGCCCTGTTCCATCACGAGCCGACGAGCACCGATGCCCAGATCCAGCGCCTGTACGACGAGACGATCCGCTACGAGTTGCTGACCCGCAAGGACAGCCCGCCGCTGGCGATCGTCTGTTCCTATGACAGCCTGGAGCTGGAAGTGTGAGGCGGCGGGCCAGGGTCTCCGAGGGCTAGCATGCTTCGACGGCGACGGGCGGCGACGATGATTTTCCTCAGCGAGAGGAAAGCGCGCGCTGCCACGCGGCCGGCGGTGCGCCGAACTCGCGCTTGAAGGCCCGGCTGAACGCTGCCTCGGAATTGAAGCCGACGCTGTAAGCGACGCTGCAGGCATTTTGACGGTTGTTGCGCAGCATGTCCGCGGCAACGTGCATCCGCCATCTGGCACAATATTGCATCGGCGATTCGCCGATGAGCGTGCGGAACCGCTCTCCCAGAACGGTCTTGGAGACTCCGGCCTCGCGCGCCAGCACGTCCAAACTCAGCGCATCGGCGAAGCGGCGATGGATCAGCGCGATCGTCCGTCCGACGGCGGGGTCCTTCAGCCCCGCGAGCCATCCGGTCTGCCCGTCTGGCAAGGCATCGACATATCGGCGTACCGCTTCGGCGAAGAGTGCCTCGGCCAGCTTTCCGACGAGTTGCGGCGAATCCCGGCTTGCGCCTGTGACCGCAAATTCGAGAGAGCGCTTGATCCATGCGCTTTCCGCGGCATCGTCGACCGCGATCACCATCACACTCGGCAATAGTCGAAGCAGCATGTTCTCGGGCGTCGTGCTGCCCAGAAACCCGCAATAGATCTTTGTCTTCTCACCGTCCGTGCCGAGCCGGATGCGAAACAGGCCGTCCTCGTCGGCCGGGCCGATCAGGTCATGCCCGTCGACCGGTGCGCAGCGCAGCGGTCCATGCAGGTAATGGGGGTCGTTGCGGGTTAGGATGACGATCTCGCCCGCGCGAACCGTCACCGGCGGCTCCTCGTCGACCTCGCAGGTGAGCCAGCCCGAGCGGACGAAGTGATAGGCGATGATCACCGACGGCACCTCGAAATAGGCAGCGCAGTCTTCGGGGGCGATCTGCGAGCGGATCGACCAGGGCGCGCACATCTCACCGTCGAGGAACACGCCTCCTGAAAGCCGCATCGAGGAAAGCAGATCGGAAAGCATGTTCACGACAGCGTCCTTTCCGAAAATCCGGTGCTTCGATCAATCAATCCGCCAGACCGGTCATATCGGCCTGCAAGCTCGGCCGGTACATCGAAGTTCGAGAGCGCTTGAAGCGGCTGACGCCCCGTCGGTGGCCGACCCCGCGCTCCACCCTATCGGGACCCACTGCCTCGGGCAAGAACAGGAGGAACGCATGTTTCACGGCTTTACATATCCGGCGGTCCTTGCCGCATCGAACCGGGCGGCGTGGCAGGTTGAGGATGTTCTGCCCGACGGCACCATGCTCGATTTCAGCCGGCCGTTCCTGCCGCAAGCGCTCGCGCCCACGCCTGGGATCGGCCTCAGCGATGGCGAGGCGCTGATACTCAACCAGATCCGGGGGCACGAATATCTGTCGATCTTCGGGCTGGTCGAGGAATTCATTCTGCCATTCGTGCTCGACCAGCTTCGCGAAGACGTTGGGCGCGACGACCACCGCGCCCGCGCTCTGCTTCAGTTCGCCGGCGAGGAAGCCAAGCACATCCACCTGTTCAAACGCTTCCATGCCGCGTTCACCGGAGGCTTCGCTACCGAGTGCCCGGTGATCGGACCGCCCGAAGCCATCGCGGCCGAAGTGCTGCGCCATCACCCGCTCGCAGTGGCATTGGCCATTCTCCACATCGAGTGGATGACGCAGCGCCACTATCTGGACAGCGTGCGCGACGACAGCGGTATCGATCCGCTGTTCGCCAGCTTGCTGCGCCATCATTGGATGGAGGAGGCTCAGCACGCGAAGCTCGATACGCTGATCGTCGAGGCGCTGGCCGCGCGGCTGTCGCCGGCCGAAATCGCGACCGCCATCGAGGAATATCTGGAGATCGGGATGTTTCTCGACGCGGGGCTGAAGACGCAGGCGGAGCTGAACCTGGATGCCTTGGAGCAGGCGGCGGGGCGGCACTTACCGTCAGCCGTGCACGAGGAGCTTCTGGCGCAGCAACATCAAGCGCTGCGCTGGACCTACCTCGGCAGCGGTATGACCCATCCGAACTTTACGCAGACGCTGGGCGCGATTTCGCCGGCCGGCCGCCAGCGGGTGGCCGCAGTCGCGCCAGCCTTCTGCTGATCCCCATTCAATCGAAGCAAGCGAGGAGTATAAAGTGATGAACGAAGTCATTTCACGCAATGTCGTCAACGGCCTCGATCTCGATGCGCTGAACACGACAGTCGCCGAGATCCAACGCGATAGCTCGAAGGGGCTTGTCCGCTTCGCCGTGTCGACGCGCTGGACCGGCCAGACGGGCAGCCGCAGCACCGTCAGCGGCTACGATCTCGGCGGCGAACATATTGAGCGGCGCTTCGTGGTCGACGCCGATGAGCCGCACGAGCTGCTGGGCGCCAATATGGCGCCAAACCCTCAGGAGCTGCTGATGTCGGCGATCAACGCCTGCATGACGGTCGGATATGTCGCCGGTGCTGCGATCCGCGGCATAACGCTCGATCGTCTCGAGATCGAGACCACAGGCCAGCTCGATCTGCGCGGGTTCCTCGGGCTCGATGACGCGGTCCCGCCGGGCTACGAAACCGTTGAATATACCGTGCGCATCGAGGGCGATGGGACCCCCGAGCAATTCGACGAGATCCACCGCGCGGTCATGCAGACGTCGCCCAACTATTTCAACATGGCCCGCCCGATCCGCATGCAGGGCCGGCTTCAGGTCGGCTGACATCGCAAGGCGATGGCTCTTCCTCCACTGGAAGAGCCATCGTCGGATGTATGCCGACACAAGGGGAACAAAGAAATGCGCAGCCAATCCTTGGCTGGCGCGCGCTGGATCGCAAATACGACGCGCGAGGTTTACATCAGACGAGGCCAGTGGCAGCTTTCCGGCGTCATAACACGGTTATGAAGGTTCAGATCGAACCTTAGCGTCCATAAAAAGGTGAGGGTATGCCTGGGAAAGACATGGTCGTACTGGAGAGCTATCGAGACAAATATGAAAATGCGAGCCTCGAACGTCGCGATGGTATTCTGCAGATACAATTGCATAGCGGGGGCGGCGAATTCTGTAACAGTGCGACGGCTCACACAGAGCTCGTCGATTTGTTCAGCAATGTTGCTGCCGATCATGGAAATCGCGTCGTCATCCTCACCGGCACCGGAAATGCATTCGGCGACAAGATAGAGGGCGCGGCCTTTGGCGGCGATGGCGATGACGTCGCGCGCGTCCACTATGAGGGCCGCAAGATCATGGAGAACGTCCTGGCCGTGGAAGCACCGATGATCGCGGCCATCAATGGGCCGATGACGATGCTCCCCCCCTTTGCCCTGACGTGCGATATCACGCTCTGCTCCGACAACGCGACCTTCTCCGATGTCGTGCACTTCAAGATGAACAATGTCGTGCCCGGTGACGGGGTGCAGACTGTTTGGGAAGAGTTGCTCGGCGTAAACCGCGCACGCTATTTCCTTCTGACCGGTCAGGAGTTGGATGCGGAGGCTGCGTTGACCCTCGGCGTCGTCAACGAAGTGCTCCCCCGCGAGCAACTCCTGGCGCGGGCATGGGAATTGGCCGAGGATTTAAACAAGCGGGCGCACCGCATATTACGCTATTCGCGCCTCGTCCTTACCGACCGCTATCGACGCGCGATGCGGGATTCGGCCGCGTTCGGCTACGGCATACAGTGGCTCGGTATCAAGACAGGCTAGGGCATGATGCCGTTTTTGACCCGCTCATCCTGAGCTGGGCTGAGCGTGTCGAAGCCCGTGTCGAAGGACGTCCTTCGACACGCTCAATGGCAACTCAGCATGAGCGGTCAGGTGCGATTTCCGAAAAACGGCACTCTGCTCTAACCGCATGCCGAAGATGGGGCATGTGTTAACGCCGTTCCCCTCTGGCTTCATCGGCTGCAGCAAAATGCGCCAGCTGATCGGCATGAGCCTTTCTGAACGCGGGGCGGTCAGTCACGCGCGCGACATAAGCTTCGGTCGCCGGACGGTCGCCATAGGAACGGACTTTAGGCACCCGCAGTACATCGGCCATGAGCAGATCGGCCGCGGTGAAGCGATCGGCGGCCAGCCATTCCCGGTCGTGCAGGACTGTTTCCAGATGGTCGAGGCGGCTTCGCACCCAACCGTCGAGACCATTATCCGTTGCCCCCGACAGCCCGAGAAACCACCATGGCACGGTCGCCATCTCGATCGAGTTCAATGCGGCGATGATCCATTGCACCGTCTCCGTCTCTCCAGCCGGATCGCGGGGCATCAACTTTTCGCTCTTCCGGGCGAGATGAAGCAGCCCCGCACCGCTCTCGAATATCTTCAGCTCGCCATCGTCGAGATAGGGGACCTGGCCGAAAGGCTGGCGCGAGAGGTGATTGGTTTCCCGGTCGTCGAACGGGATGGTCCGAACCGAGTACGCCAGCCCCGCTTCTTCGCACGCCCATCTCAGCCTTAAATCCCGAACAAAGCCACGCGGGCCTTCGGGTACCCAATCCAATGTCCAGATGATCATTTCGTTCATATGCTCGCGTTGCCTAGCCTCAGCCATCCTCTCCAAGCCCCTTTTGTATCGCCGCCTCTGCTTCCGCATGAAGCGCCCAGAAGTTTGGGACACCGTCGCCCCGGATGCGGCGTGCAAGCGCGGCAAGGTGTGCATGCCAGCCGGATCCGAAATTCTCCGCATCGCCGCGTCCACGCAGGCCCGAATGCGTCAGCACCAGGCGCGTTTTGCCATTTTCGTCGGCAAGCGCGATCGTGACCTCGCCGGCTTTCCCTTCATCCCAGGTGAAGGACAGCAAATGTGGCGCTTCGATGCGGGTGATGCGCTCAGCCCAGCTCGCCCCCACATGCGAGCGAAAGCGCTCGGGGACGGGCACGTCGTCATCGGACAGCCGGTCATGGCTCATGGTGAAGCCGAGCTTGCCTCCCACGACAGCTTCGGTCGGCCCGCCCATGAACCAGCGCGCGCGCAACTCGGGCTCGATCAGAAAGCGCCAGACCTTCTCGATCGGCGCATCGAGCAGGCGCTCGAACCGCAGTTCCTGAAAGGTTATCTTGTCCGAATCTGTCATCTGTCGCCATCCTTCAATGCAGCCTCCAGCGCGTCGAGGCGTGAATTCCAGAACCGCTCCCACTGCCCCAGCCAGTCGCTGGCTTCCCTGAGGCGGTCGGGGTTGAGACGGCAGAGCTGCTGCCGGCCGACTTTGCGGCGCTCGATGAGACCGGCCCGCTCCAGCACGCCGACATGCTTCGCGGCTCCCGCCAGGCTCATCGGGTAAGGCGCGGCGAGTTCGCTGATCGGCTTTTCACCACGAGCCAACGCAGCCAGCATCCCGCGCCGCGTCGGGTCGGCCAACGCCGAGAAAGCGGCATCGAGTCTATGATCAACCATGTGGTTTACCATTGTCGGCCGAAGACCAATTGTCAACCGTTGGGTTGAGTATCCCGAAGGCTGTCCTCCATTCGGTTTGCGCGCGCCAGCCAGGCGAAAGCCAGCGCGAACAGGAGATGGATGATCAGAAAGATCGCCGCGATGTCGCGCGCCTCGCCGGTCGCCACGCCCCATATATCGTTGAGGGCGACCGCGCCGAATCCGGTCAGGTTCGCGATCAGGATATTGCCCAGCATCGAGGCTTCCCGGCTGCGCGACAACCAGTTGAGCGCTGCGATACCAAGAAATGGTCCGCCGAGCAGGCGAAGCAGAGAAATCAACTCAGGCGAAGCGTCGGGCGGCACGGCACCCACGCCGAAAGCCAGCGGGAAAAATGTCAGTCCGATGCCGACGGCCGTGAGATAGAGAGCCGACAATGTCAGCGTGGTCTTGAGCATCCCGCATCTCCTGCATGCGTTTTGATCAGCTGGCCGACGACGCATTGAACACGTCCAGCTGAGCTGCGAAGGCGCGCTTGAAGGGCGCCCGCGCTTCGCCGCGGGCTACATATGCTGAGAGGTTCGGATATCCGTCGAGCAGGCCTGACGGCTTCAACCGTTGCAACGTATGGACCATCATCAGATCGCCCGCGCTGAATGCGCCTTCGAGCCAATCCGCGTCGCCCAGGCGCGCTGAAAGCGGTTTCAGCCGGGCATGCACGCGATCCATGACCAGCGGCAGGCGCTCCTTGTTCCAAGGCTTGAGCGTCTCGAGCAGCATGGCGTTCGCGAATTCGAGGATCGGCGGCTCTACCGTACTCAGTGCGGCGAACATCCAGCCGATCGCGCGCGCGCGTTCATTGGCCTCCTCCGGCAGCAGCCCCGCATGGCGCTCCGCGATATGAAGCACGATCGCCTCGGTCTCGAACAGGACGAGACCATCTTCCTCATAAGTCGGAATCTGCCCGAATGGATGCCGCGCTAAATGCGCGGGCTCCTTCATCTCGGCGAAATAAAGCAGACGGACGTCATACGGCTGGCCAACCTCTTCGAGCGCCCAGCGCACGCGCATGTCACGCGCGAGCCCCTGCCCACGATCGGGGGAAACTGCAAAGGCTGTGATGGTGGGCGACATGGAGACCTCCAGTTCAATGCTCGATCGCGTCGACCCCGAGCCGTTGGATTTCCGCAAGATGATCCTTCATTTCCTGGAGACTTGCACGAATCGCCCTTCCATTCCGCCACCGCTGCCCGCTTTCCGGAAGGCGCGATATGGCGGCAAAGAAGGGCATCTGCTTATCGCCCCTTGGGAACGAGGATGAAAATGCGGCCTGGCGCTATTGGTTGATGTCCGGTGTTACGAGCCGGATCAGCTTGTCGAGTGAATCCTGCCAACCGAGATAGCAAGCCTCCGGCGGGATCATGTCCGGTATGCCTTCCTGCACGACGGTCATTTCGGTCCCGACCGAAACGGCTTTCAGTTCTACCGTCACCTTCATCTCGCCGGGCATGTTGGGGTCGTCGAAAATGTCCGTGTAGACGAGCTTCCTTCCGGGCACGAGTTCGAGATAGGTGCCGCCGAAGCTATGTGCGTCGCCAGTCGTGAAATTGCGGAACGACATTCTATGCTTGCCGCCAGCCTGCGCATCCAATTCATGGACGGTGCAGAGAAAGCCGTAGGGCGGAAGCCAACTCGCAACAGCGTCGGGTTCGACGAAAGCGCGATAGACTTTCTCTGGCTGGGTCGCGAGGACGCGATACAGTTTAACGGTGTTGGGCATGAGATGATCCTTCGTTTCGACTTCAGTGGGTAATCTGTTGAGCCGGGCTGAGCTTGTCGAAGCCCGTATCGAAGGACGTCCTTCGCTACGCCATTCCGACAAGCTCAATGGTTATTCGGGATGAGCGGTCGGTGCGATTCCGAAAAAAACGTCACTCTGCTCTAAGCGGCTATGTTGAAGCGAGTCCGGCGGATTGAGCCCCAGCGTTACGGGCTGGGGACAGCTTGGGCATCCGGGCTGGCGTTCTTCATATGTTCCATTGTGCGCTTATTGTCGCTATATAGCAGCGAATGAGCAGGACGAGCGGAGCTGGTGCGCGTGGGATCGCAGGGGCGGGGCGGCCTACCGCATGTCGGACGCCGCCGCATTTGCTCCCCTCGCAAAGGCGTCGCTGCCGCCGGCCGGACGGAAAAAACAAAAAAAACGCACGAACAACCCCATGCACCCGGAAAATCGATCGCGCCCCGCGCCTTTCGCGTCGCTCCCGCGCGCTGCCCTGCGAGCGCGCCGCCATCCTCGACACGGCCGGCCCGCACCCGCTACAGCCCGCGGCCATGCATGGCTGGATCATCATCGACAAGCCGGTCGGGCCGGGCTCGACCCCGATCGTCTCGGCGGTCAAGCGCGCGCTCAGGACGGGCGGCTACGGCAGGTACAAGGTCGGCCATGGCGGCACGCTCGACCCGCTGGCGTCGGGGGTGCTGCCGGTCGCGATCGGCGAGGCGACCAAATTGTCCGGCCGGATGCTCGATGCCGACAAGGCCTATGACTTCACGATCGGCTTCGGCGTCGAAACCGATACGCTCGATGCCGAGGGCAGCGCGGTGGCGACCAGCGCGGCGCGGCCGACCCGCGCGGCGTTGCAGGCGGTGCTCGGCCGCTTCACCGGGGCGATCGAACAGGCGCCACCCGCTTATTCGGCGCTCAGGATCGACGGCGTCCGCGCCTATGACCGCGCGCGGGCCGGCGAAAGCTTCGAGATGAAGCTACGCGGCGTGACGATCCATCGGCTGTCGGTCGCGGCGGTTGCGGCGGTCGGCGAGGGCGACCAGTTGGCCGAGGCGACGCTGTCGTGCACCGTCTCCAAGGGTACCTATATCAGGAGCCTGGCGCGCGACATCGCGAGGGCCCTCGACACGGTCGGTCATGTCACGATGCTCCGCCGCATCAAGGCGGGTCCGTTCACCCTCGCGCCCGCGATTTCGCTGGACAAGCTGGAAGAACTCGCTAAGGCCCGGCAGCTTGAAAAAGCGATCTTGCCGCTGACGGCGGGGCTGGACGACATCCCGGCTCTTTCCGTCACCCCCGATCAGGCAAGGGCGCTCCGCGAGGGGCGCAGGGTGATCGGGATCGCCGCACCTGCTGGCCTCAATCTTGCGATCGAAGGCGATATGCCCGTTGCGCTGGTCGAGGTCGATGATCGTGAGATCAGGGTGGTGCGGGGCTTCAACATGATGTCGAAGGAAGTGCCATGACCGTTACCGCCGAACGCAAGACCGCGATCATCGCCGACAACGCCCGCAGCAGCGGCGACACCGGCAGCCCCGAGGTCCAGATCGCGATCCTCACCGAGCGGATCACCAACCTGACCGAGCATTTCAAGACCCACGCGAAGGATAATCACTCGCGCCGCGGTCTGCTGATGCTGGTCAACAAGCGCCGCAGCCTGCTCGATTATCTGAAGAAGAAGGACGCGGAGCGTTACGCAGCACTGATCGGAAAGCTCGGCTTGCGCAAATAAGCAGTTCAGGAACGGCCCCGCCAAGATGGGGCCGTTCGCATATTTCCGCCCGGAGCAATCCGGCATCGGGCGGGACGGCGGGCAGAAGATCCCGCCACGGCGGGCCGATCGATGGCCTGCCCCATCAGGCGGCCAGCGGGCTCGGATAGCCCGGCCGCCGGCATAGGCCCCGGTCGCATAGGGCGTCCGGAGACAAGGAAAACAGATGTTCGATATCAAGAAAGTGGAAGTCCAGTGGGGCGGGCAGACCCTCACGCTGGAAACGGGGCGGGTTGCCCGCCAGGCCGATGGCGCGGTGCTCGCGACCCTCGGCGAGACGGTCGTCCTCTGCGCCGTCACCGCGGCGCGCAGCGTCAAGGAAGGGCAGGATTTCTTCCCGCTGACCGTCCATTATCAGGAGAAATATTTCTCCTCGGGCCGCATCCCCGGCGGCTTCTTCAAGCGCGAGCGCGGCGCGACCGAGAAGGAGACTTTGGTCTCCCGCCTGATCGATCGCCCGATCCGGCCGCTCTTCCCGGAAGGCTTCTACAACGAGATCAACGTCATCGCCCAGGTGCTGAGCTATGACGGCCATAACGAGCCCGATATCCTGGCGATGATCGCCGCGTCGGCCGCGCTCACCATTTCGGGCGTGCCGTTCATGGGTCCGATCGGCGCTGCGCGCGTCGGTTATCACGATGGCGAATATCAGCTCAACCCGACCGACGAGCAGGTCGCGGCGGGTGATCTGGATCTCGTCGTCGCGGCGACCCATGACGCGGTGATGATGGTCGAATCCGAAGCCAAGGAGCTTTCGGAAGAGGTCATGCTCGGTGCCGTGCTGTTCGCCCACAAGGCGATCAAGGACGTCATCGGCGCGATCATCAAGCTCGCCGAGAAGGCCGCCAAGGATCCGTGGGAGATGGCCGCGCAGGCCGATCTCTCGGCCGCCAAGACCAAGCTCAAGAAACTGATCGGCAAGGACATCGAGGCCGCCTACAAGCTGACTGACAAGTCGGCCCGCTCGGGCGCACTCAACGAGGCTCGCGCCAAGGCGAAGGCGGCGTTCGCCGACGCCGCGCCGCAGGACCAGATGGCCGCCAACAAGCTCGTCAAGAAGCTAGAGGCCGAAATCGTCCGCACCGCGATCCTCAAGGATGGCCGCCGCATCGACGGCCGCGACACCAGGACGGTCCGCCCGATCGTCGCCGAGGCGCATTTCCTGCCGCGTGCGCACGGATCGGCGCTGTTCACCCGCGGCGAGACGCAGAGCATCTCGACCTGCACCTTGGGCACCAAGGAAAGCGAGCAGATGATCGATGGCCTGACCGGCCTGCGCTACGAGCATTTCATGCTCCACTACAATTTCCCGCCCTATTCGGTCGGCGAAGTCGGTCGTTTCGGCGCGCCGGGCCGTCGCGAAGTCGGCCATGGCAAGCTGGCTTGGCGTGCGCTGCACGCGGTGCTGCCGACCAAGGAGGAGTTCCCCTACACGATCCGTCTGACCTCGGACATCACCGAGTCGAACGGCTCGTCGTCGATGGCCACCGTCTGCGGCGGCAGCCTCGCGATGATGGACGCCGGCGTGCCGATCAAGCGGCCGGTGTCGGGCATCGCGATGGGGCTGATCCTCGAGGGCAAGGAGTTCGCGGTGATCAGCGACATCCTCGGCGACGAGGATCATCTCGGTGACATGGACTTCAAGGTGGCGGGCACGTCGGAAGGCATCACCACGATGCAGATGGACATCAAGATCGCCGGCATCACCGAGGAGATCTTCAAGACAGCGCTTCATCAAGCCAAGGAAGGTCGCGCGCACATCCTGGTCGAGATGGCCAAGGCGCTCGACTCGACCCGCTCCGAACTGTCGGCGCACGCGCCGCGGATCGAATCGATGTCGGTTCCCAAGGACAAGATCCGCGACATCATCGGCACCGGCGGCAAGATCATCCGCGAGATCGTCGCCACCACTGGCGCCAAAGTCGACATCGACGATGACGGCACCGTCAAGATCTCGTCGTCCGATCCCGCGCAGATCGAAGCCGCGAAGAACTGGATCATCGGCATCGTCGCCGAGCCCGAGGTCGGCAAGATCTACACGGGCAAGGTCGTCAACCTCGTCGATTTCGGTGCGTTCGTGAACTTCATGGGTGGCAAGGACGGTCTCGTCCACGTCTCGGAGATCAAGAATGAGCGCGTCGAGAAGGTCGCCGACGCGTTGACCGAGGGCCAGGAAGTCAAGGTCAAGGTGCTCGAGATCGACCAGCGCGGCAAGGTTCGCCTGTCGATGCGGGTAGTCGACCAGGAAACCGGCGAGGAGCTGCCCGACAGCCGCCCACCGCGCGAGGAGCGCCCGCGCGGCGACCGTGGCGATCGGGGCCCGCGTCGCGACGGCGATCGTGGTCCGCGCCGCGACGGCGATAGGGACCGCGGACCGCGCCGTGATCGCGATGATCGTCCGCGCCGCGAGCGCAGCGAAGGTCGGGATGAGCCCGATGCCGGCCATGTTCCGGCCTTCCTGACCCGCGACGACGACTGATCCTCTCGGATCGAACTGCGAAAGGGGGGGCGGCGACGCTCCCCCTTTTTCATCGCGGCCTTGATGCCCCTCGGCCGGATCGGGAGGCCGGGCGGTTGGAGGCAGAAGGATGGATCAGGCAGACTGGCCCCATACGCTGCTCATCGGAGCGCTGATTGGACTGGCGCTGCTCATCCGGCTGCGGCGAATGACGCGCGCGCAGCGGTTGCGGCCGGCCACCTTATGGATCGTACCCGCGACCTTCCTGCTGTTCGCGGGCTTCGTCTTCGCCGCCTTCCCGCCGAGCGGCCGCGATTGGCTGTGGATCGCGGGCGGCTTCCTGCTCGGCGCGGGGATCGGCTGGCAGCGCGCCCGCCTGGTCGCGATCACCCGCGATGCGGAGACGGGCCGGCTATACCAGCGCAGCGCGTCCGGCGCGTTCGTCGTCCTCGCCATACTGATCGCCGCTCGCTGGGCGTTGCATTATCTGCTCGAAGCGAGCGACGCGCGCTGGCACCTCGGCGCGGCGCTGATCACCAATATCGTGGTCGCTTTCGCGGCGGGTGCACTATTGCTCTTTCGGATCGAGATTTTTCTACGTATCCGCCGCCTTCCGCGCCCCCGCTAACCAAGATGATTGACAAAATCGCAGCAAAGGATGCTGCTCTTTGTCGCGTGCCACGCCGGCCGCGCCTGTGGGGGAAGCATGACGGGTTCGAGCGCGACTATTCTCGAGCGGTTCCCGCTGTGGCGCGAACGGCCGCTGTTGGCCTTTGGATCGGCGATCGGCATCTGCGTGCTTGCGCTGTTGGTTCGCCTGTTGGCCTCCACATGGATACCGGTCGGATATCCCTATGTGTCCTTTTTCCCGGCGGTGATCCTCAGCGCCTTCCTGTTCGGGACGGGGCCGGGGGTCGCGGCGAGCGTCCTTTGCTGGATCTTTGCCTGGTACTGCTTCATCCCTCCGCTCTTCGCCGTAAAGATCTCGGCAGAGGTCGGCGTGGCACTGGCCTTCTACATTCTGGTCGTCACCATCGACATCATGCTGATCCGCTGGCTTCAACGGGTCAATCACCGGCTCGCAGCGGAACGGGAACGAAGCCGTCAGTTCGCTGATCGCAGCGAGCTGCTCTTCCGCGAGCTCCAGCATCGCGTTTCGAACAATCTCCAAGTCGTCAGCGGCATTCTCGCCCTCCAGATGCGCGGGGTCAGCGATTTGCAGGCGCGCAATGCGCTGGACGAAGCGTCACGCCGTCTCGGACTCATCGGCAGAATCCAGCGCCAGCTCTACGATCCGAAGGGGAAGCAACTCGCGCTGCGCGCTTTTCTCGAGCATCTGGCCGCCGACATCGTCGATGCAGGCGGCAAGCCAGGGATAGGGCTGACAGTCGAGGCCGACGAGATCGCACTGGAGCCCGATGCGGCGGTGCCCGTCGCCTTGATCATCGCGGAAGCGGTCGCGAACGCTATAGAACATGGCTTCGCCGGTCAGGACTCCGGCGAGATCGTGATCCGTGCGAAGCGCATCCCGAACGGCCAGGTCGAACTGCTGGTGATCGACGACGGCGCGGGGCTCCCGGCGGATTTCGATCTCAGCCGCGCGAACAGCCTGGGCCTGCGGCTGGCGCGAATGCTCGCGCGCCAACTCGGTGGAGAGTTCAGCCTCGCCGGAGACGGTCAGACGGTCGCACGCCTGACAATGGTCCAAGCTTTGTCTCAGTGACATGTCTTTGTCAGGCGATGTGCTCGCCGCCCGACAGGCCCATCTGCTCCGCATAGTGCCGGCGGCACAGGGCGATGTAGCGCTCGTTCCCGCCAACCTCGATCTGAGCCCCCTGCTTGACGGCGAAGCCACGCGAATCCACTCGCAGGTTCATTATGGCCTTGCGGCCGCAGGCGCAGATCGCCTTGAGTTCGACCAGCATGTCCGCGATCGCGAGCAATGTCGCGCTGCCCTCGAACAGCTTGGCCTGGAAATCGGTACGCAAACCATAAGCGAGGACCGGCACACCCAATTCGTCGGCGACGGCGGCGAGCTGGAAGACCTGGGCACGGGTCAGCCATTGCGCCTCGTCCACAAGCACGCAGTCCAGTCTCGTCTCCCCGAGGGTGACGCCGACCTCCTCGTATAAATTGGTGTCCGAATCGACGGCGATTGCGGATGCCGAAAGGCCGATCCGCGAGGTTATTCGACCGGGCTCGAATCGATCGTCGAATGCGGCCGTGAACAACAGGGTGCGCATGCCGCGTTCGCGATAGTTGAAGTCCGACTGCAGCAGTGTCGCCGACTTCCCGGCGTTCATCGCGGCATAGTAGAAGTACAGCTTGGCCATGGCCGCAAACACCCCCGTGCCGATAGCTTAGTCCGATTCGTCCGCCGGCAGATAGCCATTGTCGAGAAGGGTGTGGTGCGCGATAGGCCTGCGCGATGAAGAGCCCATCCAAAGACACACCGCGCGTTCGCCTGCGCTGGTCCCGCTACCATGGCACGATGATCGCGGTGCCCGCCGACGGGGCGATGCGCGATCGGCTGGTCTCTGCGTTGGGTGCGGTGCTCGGTATCGTCGCGACCGGCTTGTTAGTCGGCGGCCTGACGCGGGCGGGGACCCACATGCCGTTGCTGATCGCCCCGCTCGGCGCGGCGGCGGTGTTGCTGTTCGCGGTGCCGGCCAGCCCGATGGCCCAGCCTTGGCCCGTGCTCGCAGGCAACACCGTCTCGGCGATCGTCGGCGTGTCGATCGCGCGGATCGGCGCAGATCCGATTGTCGCCTCGGGTCTGGCGGTGGGCGGCGCGGTTGCGGCAATGGCGTTGCTACGCTGTCTCCATCCGCCCGGCGGGGCGGTGGCGCTCACGGCGGTGCTCGGCGGGCCGGTGATCGAGGCGAGCGGCTACGGCTTCGTTCTCGCCCCGGTGATGGTCGATACGATATTATTGCTTGCGATGGCCTGGAGCTTCCATCGCTTCTCGGGCCACAGCTATCCCCATCGCGCCACCCACGTCGCCGACCCGCCGCAGCCTCTGCCCGGCGACTTCACGCGTGAGGACCTGCGCCGGGCGCTTGCCGACTATCCCGACCTGCTCGATGTCGCTTTCGAAGATATGGAGGAGGTGCTGCTGGCCGCCGAGCATCATGCCGCCGTCCGACGCGGGCAGGTGCGGCCGGGCGCATGATTCATTAGCGCGCTTCGGCGGGAGCGCTCCGCATATAGAGACGGCCTAGTCGTCGTTCTTGCCGAGATCGCGCGCAATGGCGGGATCGCGCAGCAGCCGGTCGATATGGCTGCCTTCGTCGAAGCTCTCGTCGGCGAGAAATTTCAGCTTGGCGGCATATTTGGTGTTCACGCGCCGAGCGACTTCGCTCTGCAGGAAGGCCGTGTTCGTTCGGAGCGCCTTGATCACCGCTTCCTCGTCGGCGCCGAGCAGCGGCTTAACGAAGACCGTTGCGTGACGCAGGTCGGATGACATGCGCACTTCCGTGACGGAAACCATATGCCTGGCGAGCGTCTCGTCATGCACCTCGCCGCGCGTCAGGATGTCGCTGAGTGCATGGCGGACCTGCTCGCCGACGCGGAGCAGGCGAACCGACTTGCCTTCCGGCGTTTCGTTACGGCGCATGGCGCGGCCTTTCAGATGGGCCCTTCCCCAGGCAGCCCCGGGTCCGATTCAAACGATGGGACTGAGCATGAGCCCATCATCCCGGCTTCCGCGGAGATGATGCCGATGCCTACAACGTCCGCTCGCGCTCCTCCACTTCGAACGTCTCGACGATGTCGCCGGGCTTGATGTCGGTGGTAGCTTCGAGCGTGATGCCGCATTCGAGGCCGGCGCGCACTTCGGGCACATCGTCCTTGAAGCGTCGCAACGAGGCGATCGACCCGTTGTAGATGATGACGTCGTCGCGGAGGATGCGAGCGCGCAGCTTCTGGCGGATATACCCCTCCAGAACCAGCAGACCGGCAGCCTTGCCATGCTTGCCTGCCGAGAAAACTTCGCGGATTTCGGCGCGGCCGACGACATGCTCCAGATATTCCGGCCCGAGCTGGCCGGCCATCGCGGCGCGAATCTCGTCGAGCAGGTCGTAGATCACGTCATAATATTTGAGAGCGACCCCGTCCCGCGTGGCGATCTCGCGCGCCTTGGCGTTGGCGCGGACGTTGAAGCCGATGATCGGCGCCCGCGACGCAGCCGCGAGACTGACGTCGCTTTCGGTGATGCCGCCCACGCCCGCGTGGAGGATGCGGACCTGGATCAGATCGGTCGAGATCTTGTGGAGCGAGCCGACGATCGCCTCGACCGAGCCCTGGGCATCGGCCTTGACCACCACCGGATATTGCTGCGCCTGCTTATCGCGTAGCGCCGAGAACATCGACTCCAGGCTCGCCGGTGCAGCGGTGGTGCGCTTGGTATGGATCACGCTGGCGCGATAAGCCGCGACCTCGCGGGCACGAGCTTCGTTCTCGACCACCGAGAGCTGATCGCCGGCCGAGGGAACGCCTGACAGGCCGAGCACCTCGACGGGTTGCGACGGGCCGGCTTCCTGCACGCTGCGGCCCTTGTCGTCGACAAGCGCCCGGACTTTGCCGCTTTCCGCACCGACCACGAATATGTCGCCGACGCGAAGCGTACCCCGGCCCACCAATATGGTGGCCACAGGGCCGCGGCCCTTGTCTAGCGTCGCCTCGACCACCGTGCCCTCGGCATCGCGGTCGGGGTTCGCCCTGAGCTCGAGCAGCTCGGCCTGAAGCTCGATCTTCTCGATCAGCTCGTCGAGGCCGGTCTTCTTGAGTGCCGAAACCTCGACCTCCTGGACATCGCCGCCCATGCTCTCGACCTGCACGTCGTGCTGCAGCAGTGCCTCGCGTACCTTCTGGGCGTTGGAGCCCGGCTTATCCATCTTATTGATTGCAATGATCATCGGCACGTCGGCTGCCCGCGTGTGGCTGATCGCCTCGATCGTCTGCGGACGCAGGCCATCGTCGCCCGCCACCACGATCACCACGATGTCGGTGATGTTGGCGCCGCGCGCGCGCATGTCGCTGAACGCCTCGTGGCCCGGCGTGTCGAGGAAGGTGATCTTGCTGCCGTTCTTTACCTGCACCTGATAGGCGCCGATATGCTGGGTGATGCCGCCGGCCTCGCCACTGGCGACGTCCGTGCCACGCAGCGCATCGAGCAGGCTTGTCTTGCCATGATCGACATGACCCATGATGGTGACCACTGGCGGACGTGGGTGCAGCGTCTCCTCGGCGTCGACGTCGTGCGCGGTGACGAGATCGACGTCGGCGTCGGACACGCGCTTGATGTTATGACCGAACTCGGTGACGAGCAGCTCGGCGGTATCCTGGTCGATCGCCTGGTTGACGGTGACCGGCATGCCCATCTTGAACAGCGCCTTGACGAGGTCGGCGCTGCGCTCGGCCATCCGGTTCGCGAGTTCACCGACAGAGATCGTCTCGGGCACCGCGACGTCACGGACCTGCTTCTGCTGGACCGTGCCGGCCTGGTGAGCGCGCTTGTCTTTCTCACGCGCCCGCTTGAGCGCCGCGAGTGAACGAGCGCGGGCGCCGCCCTCGTCGTCCAGCGCGCGGGTGACGGTGAGCTTGCCGGATTGACGGCGATCGTCGCCCTTGCGGTCGCGCTGCTGGGGACGGCTTGGCTCCGGCCGCTTCGGGCTCGGAACCGGCGTGAAACGACGTGCAGGCGGCGCGGCGGAGCGTTCCCGCGGCGCGTCGCTGGCCCCAGGAGCCTCAGCTTGAGCCGCGGCTGCGGTCTCGGTTTCCGGGATTTCGGCAGCCGCTCGCGCCGCTGCTTCCGCTTCGGCGCGCTCGCGCACGGCACGCTCGTCCTCCGTACGGCGATTCTCTTCGGTGCGGCGGCGCTCTTCATCGCTCGCTTCGGCGCGTTGGCGTTCCTCGCGGCGGCGACTTTCCTCGAGCGCGGCCATCCGCGTCTCCTCGGCCTCGCGCAACAGCCGCTCCTGCTGCTCGCGACGCTCGAGCGGGCTCAGCTGGCGGGGCGGGGCGGCGGGGCGGGGCGGGGCGCTCGGCTTGGCGACCGGCGCCGCAACCGGGGCGGGCGTAGTCTCTTCCGTCACATGGGGCTCGGCTTCACCCGGCCGTCCGAGCACACGGCGGCGCTTGACTTCCACGACCACAGTGTTCGAACGGCCATGGCTGAAGCTCTGCTTCACCTGACCAGTCTCGACCGTGCGTTTCAGCCCGAGCGGCGCGCGCATTCCCAGTTTCGGCTTGTCGTTATCGCTCATCTGGTAACCGAACCCTTCACTTCACTGATATTAGCGCCGATGAACCCTGCGGATCGACTCCGCAAGGCTGAAGCGCATTCCGAACGTCCCATAAAACCGCACCAGCGGCCCAAAGCGTCTGCGACGCGCCCAGCTGCTGCTGGCGCCGTCAACGCGATATGTACCACATTCTCGCGTCCCAGCGCCATCGACAATATGGTGCGATCGGCCGGTATTACCACCCCACGCAGCGGCTCGCCTTCCATGCCCAGGCCGCTCCGCCAAGCCTGGTCCAGCTTGCGATTGCCGTCCTCCGAAGCGTCGGCGGCATGGAGCAGAAGATGAACATTGCCGCGTCGGGCCGCATCGACGATCCGGTCGGTGCCGAACAACAATGTGCCGGCCCGCAACTCGAGGCCGAGCCGGTCCAGCGCAGCGCGGCGCAGGCCTTCCTCGATGCGCGAAGACAGGTCGGTGGGGATCTGGACATCACCGGTCTTGAAGGCGCGGGTGAGCGCGCCCTTCAGCTTGCCTTTTGCCATTGCCGTTTCGAGCGTCGCGCGATCGACGCCGATCCAGGCCCCCCGGCCCGGCGCCTTGGCGCGAAGATCGGGCAGGATCGAACCATCGGGCGCGAGCGCGAGGCGGATCAGATTGGCGCTGGCGTCATGCTCGCCCGACAGGATGCACTTCCGCTCCGGAATGTGCTTCTTCCCAGCCAAGGACATATCGTTGTCGGCCGGAAACTCCAGGCGGGCGCGACCCGTCTCAGCCCCTCCGCCGAGGGGCTTTTCGTCCGATCCTATCGGTGCGCGGTTCTCATCGGTGGTCATTCGCAGAAGCGACCTCCTGCATGGGACCAACGGCCCAAACGATGTCTGGAAAGGCCATCCGCTATCAGGCCTCGTCGAACCAGCCGGCGGCGTGGCGCGCGGCCATGATGATCTCATTGCCCTGCTCGATCGACAGGCCATATTCGCCGAGCACGCCCCCCTTGTCCGCTTCGGACTGGCCGCGATCGCCCTTGTCGGGTGCGCGCCGGCGCTGTTCCTGGCGCTTCTTGAGAACCAGTTCGTCGGACGCGAGGTCGGCGAGATCGTCGAGCGTCTTGATCCCCGCCTTGCCCAGCGTGACCAGCATCGCCTCGGTGAGGTAAGGTATTTCGGCCAAACTGTCGTCGACCCCCAGGCCGCGGCGTTCCTCGCGCGCAGCTGCCTCGCGGCGCTCGAGCGCTTCCTGGGCGCGGCTCTGAAGTTCGGCGCCCAGTTCCTCATCGAAGCCCTCGATCGAAGCGAGCTCGTCGAGATCCACATATGCGACTTCTTCCAGCGCGCCGAAGCCCTCGGCGACGAGCAGCTGGGCGAGCGTCTCATCGACGTCGAGTTCGTTCTGGAACATCTCGCTGTTCTGGAGGAATTCCTTCTGGCGCTTCTCGCTGGCGTCGGCCTCGGTCAGGATGTCGATCGCCTTGCTTGTGAGCTGGCTGGCGAGGCGAACATTCTGGCCGCGGCGCCCGATGGCGAGGCTGAGCTGGTCGTCAGGGACGACCACTTCGATCCGCTCCTCCTCCTCGTCGATCAGCACGCGCGAGACCTGGGCCGGCTGGAGTGCATTCACGACGAAGGTCGCGGTGTCGGGCGACCAAGGGATGATGTCGATCTTCTCGCCCTGCATCTCCTGCACTACCGCCTGGACGCGGCTGCCCTTCATGCCGACGCAGGCACCTACCGGGTCGATCGAGCTGTCGTGACTGATCACGCCGATTTTGGCGCGGCTGCCGGGATCGCGGGCGGCCGCCTTGATCTCGATGATGCCGTCGTAAATCTCGGGCACTTCCTGCGCGAACAGCTTCTTCATGAAATCGGGATGCGCCCGACTAAGGAAGATTTGCGGACCGCGATTTTCGCGGCGGACGTTGAGGATCAGGCTGCGGATGCGATCACCAACGCGAACGACTTCGCGGGGGATCTGCTGGTCCCGGCGAATGACGCCTTCGGCGCGGCCGAGATCGACGACGATATGGCCGAATTCCACCCGCTTGACCACGCCGGTGATGATCTCGCCCGCGCGGTCCTTGAACTCCTCATATTGGCGCTCGCGCTCGGCATCGCGGACCTTCTGGAAGATCACCTGCTTCGCCGCCTGAGCGGCGATACGGCCGAATTCGATCGGGGGAAGCGGATCGACGATGAAGTCACCGATGACAGCGTCCTTCTGCAGCTTCTGCGCGTCGTCGGCGGAAACCTGCTTGAAATAGTCGTCGACCTGTTCGACGACCTCGACCACGCGCCACAACCGCATGTCCCCGCTCTTCGGGTCGATCTTGGCGCGGATGTCGTTCTCGGCGCCATAACGGGCGCGGGCCGCGCGTTGGATCGCATCCTCCATCGCCTCGATCACGATCTCGCGATCGATCAGCTTCTCGCGCGCGACGGCGTCGGCGATGGCGAGCAGTTCGGCGCGATTGGCGGAAATGGCGGTAGCCATGGCGACTTTATCCTTCCAGTTGAATCCGGTCCGCACCCTCGGTGGAGAGGGGGGCGGTAGCCTTGATGAGAGCGTCCGTCAAAATGAGCTTGGCGCTGGCGATGCGTGCCAGGGGCACGACGACCTCACCGAGCTTGTTTACACCGAGCGTCACCGAGTCGCCATCGCTGGCGATGATGCGCCCGTCGAATTGCTTGCGGCCGTCCAGCGGTTCCGCCAGCTTCACCCGTGCATCGAAACCCGCCCAATCCTGCCAATCCGACGTGCGGGTCAGCGGCCGGTCGATGCCGGGCGAACTTACTTCCAGCCGATAGGCTTCCTCGATCGGGTCGAGCGCGTCGAACTTCTCCGAAATGCGCCTAGATAGAGCTTCGCAGTCGCTGATATCGAGCTGGCGTGTATCGGGGCGTTCGGCCATGACCTGCAATGTCGGATCACTTTTGCCGCCGAAAAAGGCGACCCGCACGAGAGCAAGGCCGAGCGCTTCCGCCTCGGGTTCGATCAGTCTCGTCAGCGCGGCGATGTCCGCCATTCAGGCTCCAGTGTGATACAGCGGTTCGTGCCCCGGCGGCTTTCGCCGCCGAGCCCGGCAATGTTTCCAATGTCGAGAAGCAGGCGCGCTATAGGCGAAGTGGAAGACGAGGGCAACCGCCGATGCGCCGACCACCGCGCTTCGACTTTAGTCGGAAAATGGTAGGCCCCCTCGAGCCGTTCGCGCGTCGTTAAGGGCTTGCTAACCGTGCGGTCTCATTGACGGCGACGATGGCGCGCGACCCGAAATCCCTGTGGCTCCTGCCCGCATTGATGCAGACCATGCTCGTTCTGGCGGGGCTAGCCTGGCTGCATCTGGCACCCAGCTCGCCCGGGAACATTCTGCTCATACCGCTCAACGGTGCAGCCCGGCAGCATCTGGCTGGGCTGGCGGTGGACAGTGGGGCGAAGCTGCTGGGTCAGGGGCGCTGGGGCGGATCGATCGTCGTCAGAGCCGAGGGAGATTTCCGGTTCGGCTATCTGCTCGGCGCCGCGGTCCTGCCGATGGCCGCCCCGGGCTGGCTGTGCGGCGGCGATAGCGAGAGGAAAAATCGAGGATGAGGCTGGATGATCTCGATCAGTTGCGGCTGCTGGGCGTACGCCTGTTCGCCGTCATCGACTGGCTGTTCATCGGTTATCTGGTCGTGGCGGTGGCTGGCGGCTTCGCCTATGGCGGCTGGACCCTGCCCCTCGTGGCAATCCTGCTTAGCGCTTATCCAAGCTGGCTGTTTTTCCGGAAGCGCTTCGATCTGTCCGCTCGTTTGGTGATCGGCGCTTCCGCCGCCGCCAATCCGGCGATGCTGGTCTATTCGCTTCAGAATACCGACTGGCAGATGGATGGGCATATGTTCTTCTTCGTGGCGCTGTCGACGCTGGCGATATTGTGTGACTGGCGGCCGATATTGCTGGCGAGCCTAGTCACCGCCGGCCACCATCTCATCCTGAATTTCGTTGCGCCCGCCTGGGTCTTCGACGACGGCTCCGACTTTGACCGCGTGCTGATCCATGCCCTCGCGGTCGTGCTCGAATTCGCCGTGCTCGCTTATGTCACCCATCGGCTGCGCCAGCTGCTGCTTCACCATGGCACGGCGCGGCAGGTCAGCGATCGGCTCGCGCTCGAGGCGGAGACAGCCATGGTCGATGCACGCGATGCCCAGGCGGAGGCGGAGCGCGCCCTGGCGGTCGCCGCCGAGGCCGACCGCCGCGCCACCGTTGAACGTCTGCGCCACGAACACGCGGAGAAGGTCGCGGCCGACGCACGCTCCCGCGAGCTGCTGGCGCTGGCCGAGCAGTTCGAAAGCTCGGTCCAGGCTGTGGTCGCCTCGGTAGGGGGCGCGGCCTCTCAACTTGAAGCGACCGCCGTCGCGCTGAGCGACCTCGCCAATGACGGCGGCCGCCAGAGCGCTGCTGTCGCCGAGCGTGCGATCACCGCCAGCCGGGCGGCGCGCGCCGTCGCGAGCAGCGCCACCGAATTTTCCGGCTCGATCACCGGGATCGCGGCGAGCGTCGATGCACAGGCCGAACTCAACGCGCGCGCACTCCGCAACTCGGAAACCGGCGATCAGGCGGTACGCGCACTCGCCAGGCGCGCGACTGAGATCGGCGAATTCACCGGGCGGATCCGGTCTATCGCTTCAAACACCAACCTGCTCGCTCTCAACGCGACCATCGAAGCGGCGCGAGCTGGGGCTGCGGGACAAGGTTTCGCCGTCGTCGCGACCGAAGTGAAGAATCTCGCGGCGCAGGCGGCGCGCGCCACGACGGAGATCAGCGCGCTGGTGGATGGAGTCCAGTCCGGCGCCGAGGTTGCCGAAAGCTCGCTCACCGATGTCTCGACCGTCGTCGATCAGCTCGGAAAAGCGGCGGCCGTCATCCAAGAAATGCTCGCGGAGCAGCGCCGCACTGCGCAACTGCTCGAAGAGAACGCCAAGCATACGGCCGAAGGTGCCGACGAAATGGCGGAGCGGATCGGCCAGGTGGCGGCTGTAGCCAGTGAAACCGGCAGTCTGTCGACCCAGGTGCGCGGCGCCGCCGCCGATCTGGCCGGCCAGGCGACCGGACTGCAGGAGGCGACGAGGAAGTTCGTTCGGCAGCTGAAGGCAGCTTGATTCGTAGCCCGCCGGCGCGGCCGGCGAATGAGAACTATGCCGTGCCGGGATAGGCGCGGGTGTGCGTCAAGCCGCCAGCTTCAGCTCTATCCGGTCCCAGATTTCAACCAGGGCCTTGGTAAGCTCGCGCATCATCGCTTCGCTATGGACCGGCCCCGGCGTGAAGCGCAGTCGCTCGGTCCCGCGCGGGACCGTCGGATAGTTGATCGGCTGCACGTAAACGCCATATTCCGCCAGCAGGATATCCGAAACCTTCTTCGCCCGCACCGGATCGCCCACCATCAGCGGCACGATATGGGTGGTGGTGTCCATCACCGGCAGGCCCGCCTCGGTGAACATCGCCTTGAGCTTCGCCGCTGCCGCTTGCTGGCCGTCGCGCTCGACCGAAGACTGCTTGAGATGCCTGACGCTCGCCAGTGCTCCTGCGACGAGAACCGGCGACAAAGAGGTCGTGAAGATGAAGCCGGGCGCATAGCTGCGGATCACGTCGATGATCATCTGGTCGGCCGCGATATAGCCCCCCATCACGCCGAACGCCTTGCCGAGCGTCCCCTCGATCACCGTCACGCGCGCGGCGGCGCCATCACGCTCGGAAATGCCGCCGCCCCGCGGGCCATACATGCCAACGGCGTGGACCTCGTCGAGATAGGTCAGCGCGTTATATTTGTCGGCGAGGTCGCAAATGGCATGGATCGGCGCAACGTCGCCGTCCATCGAATAGACGCTCTCGAAAGCGATCAGCTTCGGCGCGTCGGGATCCTCGGCGGCGAGTAGCTCTTCGAGATGCTCAAGGTCGTTGTGCCGCCAGACGCGCTTCTCTGCTCCCGAATTACGAATGCCCGCGATCATCGAGGCATGATTGAGCTCGTCGGAGAAGATGATGCAACCGGGCAGCACCTTCGCGAGGGTCGACAATGTCGCCTCGTTGGACACATAGCCCGATGTGAAGAGCAGCGAGCCTTCCTTGCCGTGCAGATCGGCCAGCTCATGTTCGAGGTCGACATGATAATGGGTGTTTCCGCCGATGTTGCGCGTGCCGCCCGAGCCAGCACCGACGTCGTGCAGTGCCTCTTCCATCGCCGAGATCACCTTGGGATGCTGGCCCATCGCGAGATAGTCGTTCGAGCACCAGACCGTGACCGGCTTCGGCCCGTTATGCCCTGCGAAGCAACGCGCATTCGGGAACATCCCCTTGTTGCGCAAAATATCGATGAACACCCGGTAACGGCCTTCTGCGTGAAGACGGTCGATCGCCTGAGTGAATACGCGTTGATAATCCAAGAGCCCTGCTCCCCGGCGCCCCTTCCTGCTTCAAGGGGCTGAATCGGGCGCCTTTTACGGCTTCGTTCGTGCAAAAGCCAGTGCGAACGATTCGCTTTTGATCGCTCAGAGGATTGAGATGGAGGTCAGCCCACGGGCGGCCAGCGCAGCCTCGAGCGCATGCCCGCCGTGCAACGGCGCGGTGAACACGGCCTCGCCTTGTGGAACCGCCGGCCATTGCTGGCCGTCAGTCAGATAGGCAACGCGCCTGGCTATGCCGGCGCCGCCGTCGACGAACGCCAACGGGCGGGGTGCCGCGCGTGCAAGCTCGTCGGTGACCAGCGGGAAGTGCGTGCAGGCAAGGACGACGGTATCGATTCTCTCCCCGCCTGGCTGCATGAGCAAGCCGTCGAGCGCGGCGCGATAATCGGCCGGATCGCCGGGGTCACCGCGCAGCTTGGCCTCCGCGAGTTCCACCAGCCTGGCCGAGCCGTGGCGCAGGACCAGGCAATCGGCAGCGAAGCGGGCGGAGAGATCATCGACATAGGGTTGGCGGACGGTCGCGTTGGTGCCAAGCACCCCGATGGCACGCGTCGTCGACTGCTCGGCGGCGGGCTTGATCGCGGGCACGGTGCCAACGACGGGCAGATCGAGCGCCGCGCGGACGGCCGACAACGCGATGGTCGAGGCAGTGTTGCAGGCGATGACGACCAGGCGGGGGCGGTGTCGCTCGACCAGCCGGCCAAGCAACGCCGGAACGCGGGCCGAAATCTCCGCCTCGCTCTTCGTTCCATAGGGAAAGCCGGCATTATCGGCGACATAGACGATCGACGCCTTCGGCAGGAGCGTGCGCGTGGGCGCGAGCACGGAAAGCCCCCCCACCCCGGAGTCGAATATCAATATGGGGCGATCGTCGGCCATTTGCGGTGATCTAGAGGGTGATTGCGCCATGGGGAAGCGTCCTCGTTCGGTGGATCCGCAGGGGACGCGGGCCGATCCGGACGACGGCTGTAGGGCTAGGCGAGCGCCGAAGCCTGCCTGCCACCGGCGCGCCGCGTCATGCCCGGCGCGCGGTCTATTTGCGCACTTGTGCATGTTGCACGACAGTCTGCTTTGACTATTGTGGGCCCCGGGCAGAGGGAGCGTGGTGGTTTATGGTCTCTTTGACGGTCGCCGCGACCCTGATCGGCGCCTATCTGCTCGGCTCGATCCCGTTCGGTGTCGTGCTGACACGGCTCGGCGGCGCTGGCGATCTGCGAAATATCGGTTCGGGCAACATCGGCGCCACCAATGTATTGCGCACCGGTCGCAGAGGCCTTGCTGCGGCGACGCTGCTGCTCGATGCGGGCAAAGGCGCGCTGGCTGTGCTGATCGCGCACCTGATCGTGCCCGACACGAGCCCCTGGGCGGGTGGAGCCGCATTTCTGGGCCACCTTTACCCGATCTGGCTGAAATTCCGGGGCGGCAAGGGCGTGGCGACGATGCTGGGTGTGGCGATGGCGGTCTATTGGCCTGCCGGTATCGCCTTTGCACTGGTCTGGCTCGCGATGCTGGCGGTTACCCGCCGGTCCTCGGTCGGCGGGCTCTCGGGGGCGGTCGCCGCGCCCATTGTGGCAGCGGTCGGAGGTCAATCCGACATCGTGCTGCTGTTGCTGTTCATGATGCTGCTGGTCGTCTCGAAGCATCGCGACAATATCACGCGTCTGATCGACGGCAGCGAGCCCAGGGTTGGCCAAGGCTGAGTTCGATCCTGCGGAGCGGATCGCGCGGCTGCGGCTGATCCGCACGCCGCGGATCGGCCCTGTCTCCTTCCAGCAGCTAATCGCCCGCTTCGGTAGCGCTCGAGCGGCGATCGCCGCGCTGCCGGATCTAGCACGGCGGGGCGGCGGCCCCGCGCCGGCCGTACCGGCGGCCGCGGCGGCCGAGGCGGAGCTTGCGCGAATCGCTGCGCTCGGTGCGCAAGCGTTGTTTCGCGGCGAAGCCTGTTACCCCGTCCTGCTCGACCAGCTGGAAAGCGCGCCGCCGATGCTGACGCTGAAAGGCGATATCGGCCTGCTCGATCGACGCGCGGTCGCGCTGGTCGGCGCGCGCAACGCCAGTGCCGCGGCGATACGCTTCGCGCGGACGATTGCCCATGACCTCACAAAGTGCGGATGGCTGGTGGTGTCCGGTCTTGCGCGCGGGATCGATACCGCTGCCCACGCCGGCGCGATCGAGGGCGGCACCGCCGCCGTCGTCGCCGGTGGTATCGACATCGTCTATCCGCCCGAAAACGCCCGGCTGCAGAGTGAGATTGCCGAGCGAGGGCTGCTGATCGCCGAAATGGCTCCCGGCGTCGAGCCTCGGGCGCGCCATTTTCCCCATCGCAACCGGATCATTGCCGGTCTTACCGCAGGCACGGTTGTCGTCGAGGCGGCGCCAAGGTCCGGTTCACTGATTACGGCACGTCTCGCGGGGGACTATGGTCGCGATGTGATGGCGGTTCCGGGTTCGCCGCTCGATCCGCGTGCGCAGGGCTGCAACCTGTTGATCCGGGACGGCGCCACCCTCATCCAGTCCGCCGCCGATATTGTCGAGGCATTGGGGCCTATCGGTGCCGTTGGCGCCCGGTCGCTCCCGGCCTTCGCCCCACCGCCGACGGCGGCGGAGGTCGACGATGCGGCGCGCGATGCGCTCATTGCCCTGCTGGGGCCCGTCGCCGTACCCGTCGACGAGCTTATGCGTCAAAGTGAAGTCGACATTGCGATGGTGCAGTCGGTACTGCTCGAGCTCGAACTGGCGGGTCGGCTCGATCGTCACGCTGGTGGGCGGGTAAGCCTCCGGCACTGATGCGACGGTGCGTCCCGAAACTTCATGATGGCGCGACCCTCTTGACGACCCTTTCCCATGCTCGCCACCATCGTACGTGTACGCGTGTGTGAGAGGATTGCCGGAAACCTATGAAGCTCGTCGTCGTCGAATCACCGGCCAAGGCCAAGACCATCGAGAAATATCTGGGGCCAGGTCATCGCGTCCTGGCGTCCTATGGCCATGTCCGTGACCTGCCCGCAAAGGATGGGTCGGTCGATCCTGACAATGGCTTCGCGATGGAATGGGAGACCTATGCCGACAAGACCCGCCAGTTGAAGGCGATCGCCGACGAGGCAAAGGATGCCGACTCGCTGATCCTCGCCACCGATCCCGACCGCGAGGGCGAGGCGATCAGCTGGCATGTCCAGGAGGTTCTGAAGAAGCGGCGCGTCCTTCCAAAGGATGTCCGGCGCGTCACCTTCAACGCGATCACCAAACCAGCCGTTCTTGAGGCAATGGCGAATCCCCGCGACCTGGACGAGGATCTGATCGACGCCTATCGGGCGCGCCGCGCGCTCGATTATCTTGTCGGTTTCACTCTTTCTCCAGTCTTGTGGCGCAAATTGCCCGGTGCCAAGTCGGCTGGACGCGTGCAATCGGTCGCGCTGCGTCTCGTCGTGGATCGTGAGCGCGAGATTGAGGCGTTCAAAAGCCAGGAATATTGGTCTGTCGCCGCCGACATGGAGCATGACGGCATTCCCTTCGTCGCCCGGCTTGTGCGTTGGAAGGGCCAGAAGATCGAGCGGCTCACGATCGGTACCGGCGGCGACGCCGAAGCTGCCAAGGCCGATGTCGAAGCCGGCCGCTTCGCCGTCGCCACGATCGAGACCAAGCCGCTCACCCGCAATCCGCCGCCGCCTTTCACCACGTCGACGCTGCAGCAGGAGGCGGCGCGCAAGCTCGGTTTTGCGGCCAGCCATACGATGCGGATCGCGCAGGCGCTCTACGAGGATGGCGCGATCACCTATATGCGGACCGATGGCGTGCAGATGGATGGCGAGGCGATCAACGCCGCACGCGGCGCGATCGCCCATCGCTACGATGCTTCCTACGTGCCAGACAAAGCACGACAATATACCGCCAAGGCCAAAAATGCGCAGGAGGCACACGAGGCGATCCGCCCGACCGATTTCTCGAAGGACCGCGCCGGCAGCGGCGACCACGCCCGGCTCTATGACCTGATCTTCAAGCGCGCTCTGGCCAGCCAGATGGCATCGGCCCGGCTCGAGCGGACGACGGTCGATCTCGTCGATGGCACCGGCCAGCATGGCCTGCGCGCGACGGGCCAGGTCGTCCTCTTCCCGGGCTATCTCGCGCTCTACGAGGAGGGCCGCGACGATGAGGGTGACGATGAGTCGCGCCGGCTGCCGCGGATGCGCGAAGGTGATGCGCCGGCCAAGAAGAAGGTGACGGCGGAACAGCATTTCACCCAGCCGCCGCCACGTTATTCGGAGGCGAGCCTGGTCAAGAAGATGGAGGAGCTGGGAATCGGCCGCCCATCGACCTATGCCTCGATCCTCCAGACGCTCAAGGACCGGGATTATGTGACGGTCGAGAAGAACCGCTTTACCCCCAATGAGAGCGGGCGGCTCGTCACCAGCTTCCTCGAGCGTTTCTTCGAGCGCTATGTGAGTTACGACTATACTGCCGGGCTCGAGGAGAGCCTTGACGACGTATCGGGCGGTCGCGCCGGCTGGCAAGCGGTGCTCGAAGCCTTCTGGAAGGACTTCAAGCCCAAGACCGCGGAGGTGATGGAGCAGAAGCCATCCGAGGTCACCAAGGCGCTCGATGAGTTTCTGGGGCCGTACCTCTTTCCCGACAAGGGCGACGGCACCGACCCACGGCTATGCCCGGTCTGCCAGCAAGGCAGCCTCTCGTTACGCGGCGGCAAGTTCGGCGCGTTTATCGCCTGCTCCAACTACCCGGAATGCAAATATACCCGTCGCTTCGCCCAGGCCGGTGCTGCGAACGACGGTGGCGATGCCGGCCCGGTGGTGATCGGCACCGACCCCGAGACCGGGCTCGAAATATCGAAGCGGGCTGGACGGTTCGGTCCCTATATCCAACTCGGCGAGGGCAAGGAGGCCAAGCGCTCCTCGATCCCGAAGGACGTGCCGGGGGACGATCTCGATCTCGATTGGGCGCTCAAGCTGCTGTCGCTGCCGCGACTGGTGGGTCCGCATCCCGAAACCGGCCACCCAATCACGGCCTCGATCGGCCGCTTCGGGCCCTATCTGATGCATGACGGGAAATATGCGCGGTTAGGCTCGACGATGGAGGTGTTCGAGACCGGAATGAACGCCGCCGTCGTCAAGCTCGCTGAGGCAGCGACCGGCGGCGGCCGCCAGCGCGGGTCCAACGAACCCCTGAAGCGCTTTGGCGACAGCCCGGTCACCGGGAAGGAAATCAAGCTGATGGCGGGCCGTTTCGGCCCCTATGTCACGGATGGCGAGACCAACGCGACCTTGCCCAAGACCGCCGATCCCGAGACGATGACCGTGGAGACCGCGCTGGAACTGCTGGCCGCGCGCGCGGCGAAGGGACCGGCCAAGGGAAAGAAGAAGGCGCCGGCCAAGAAGGCCGCCGCGAAGAAGGCTGCACCGAAAAAGGCTGCCGACAAAAAATGATCGCAGCCCCAGCAAGGCTGGGCCCATGCTCTCACCAGCCCGGTGGCATCGACTGGTACGCACATGGACTTCTACGCACATGGACTCCGGCGCTAGCTGGAGTGTCGTTGTCGTTAGAGCCCCATCGCCCTGTACGCCCCGGCCAGCGTCGGCGCGGCCAGCGCGCGCGCCTTCTCCGCGCCCTTCGCCAAGATCGCGTCGAGCTCGTCCGGATTGGCCTTCAGCGCCTTCAGCCGCTCGGCGATCGGCCTCAGCCTCACGGCCAGCAGTTCGCCGAGAGCCGGTTTGAACGCGCCGAAACCCTGGCCACCGAACTGCGCCAGCACCTCGGCTGGAGTGGCATCAGTCATCGCCGCATAAATACCGACCAGGTTGCGCGCTTCGGGGCGGCCCTCCAGCCCTTCAATCTCGCTCGGCAGCGGTTCGGGATCGGTCTTGGCCTTGCGGACCTTCGCCATGATCGTCTCCGCATCATCGGTCAGGTTGATCCGGCTCATGTCGCTGGGATCGGACTTGGACATTTTCGCCGATCCGTCGCGCAAGCTCATCACCCGCGCGGCGGGACCGCCGATCACCGGCTCGGGAAGGGTGAACAGTTCGACGCCGAAATCGGTGTTGAACTTGGTCGCAATGTCGCGCGCCAGCTCCAGATGCTGCTTCTGGTCCTCGCCGACCGGGACATGTGTCGTCTGGTAGAGCAGCACGTCGGCGGCCTGCAGCACCGGATAGCCGTACAAACCGATCGAGGCGCCCTCGCGGTTCTTGCCCGACTTCTCCTTGAACTGCGTCATTCGGTTCAGCCAGCCAATCCGGGCCGTGCCGTTCAGCAGCCAGCATAGCTCGGCATGGGCGGAAACGTCGCGCTGGCGGAACAGCACCGCCTTGTCCGGGTCGATACCGCAGGCCACCAGCGCCGCCGCCATCTCGCGAATGTTGGCGGCCAGCTGCGCCGGCTCGTTATAGACCGTAATCGCGTGGAGATCAGCCAGGAAGAAAAGGCACTCCCCCTCGTCCTGCATCTGTACCCAACGCTTGATCGCACCGAGATAATTGCCGAGATGCAGGTTGCCGGTGGGCTGGATGCCCGAGACTGTGCGCTTGTGGGTCATGATGCGCGGGCTATTCGGGGGAGGGGGCGCGGTCAAGCCGCGGCGCCTACCGCTTGCGTCGCAATTGCCCTTTCAGCGTCGTGATCGAATAGGCCCCTAGCCCGAATACCAGCCCGAAATAAACGATCATCGCCGCGCCGATCATCGCCGACAGGGCGGCTACCCGCTCGATCAGCGAACGACCGGTCCAGGGATCGATCAAGGGGTTGAGCAGGAACAGCATCAGCCCCATCGCCACGGTCGCGGCGAGCAGCCGGACGCCCGTTCGCCGTAGCCGGTCGTCGATCGTGAAATGACCTCGGCGCCGGAGCGTCCAGTATAGCAATACCGCATTGACCCAAGCCGAGGCGGCGGTCGACAGCGCCAGGCCGATATGTGCCATGGGCCAGATCAGCACGAGGTTGAGACCGAGATTGACGAGCATCGCGATCAGCGCGATCCGCACCGGCGTTTTCGTGTCCGATCGCGCGTAGAAGCCTGGCGTCAGCACCTTGATCAGCACATAGGCCGGCAGGCCGAGCGAAAAGGCGGCGAGCGCCTGTGCGGTGGCGATGGTGTCGCCGGGCGTGAAGGCGCCGTGCTGGAGCAGGCCGCGGATCAGCGGCGTGGCGGCGACCATCAGTGCCGCCGTCGCGGGCAGGGTCAGCAGCAGCACCAGCTCGATCGCGCGGTTCTGCGTATCCATCGCCGCCTTGCGATCACCGCCGCCTAGCTGGCGCGACAGGCTCGGCAGCATTGCGGTGCCGACCCCGATGCCGATCAGACCGAGCGGCAACTGGTTCAGCCGGTCGGCATAGTAAATATATGACACCGATCCTTCGCGCAGGAAGCGGGCGGCGAGCGATGTCGAGATCAGCAGGTTGAACTGAACCGCACCCGCGCCCAGTGCCGCGGGGCCGATCAGCGCCAACATGCGCTTCACCTCGGGGCTGAGGCGCGGCAGGCGGATACGCAGCCGCACGCCCGCCTGCCAGCAGGCGAGAACCAGCCACGCGAGCTGAAGCGCGCCGGATGTGGTGACTGCGATCGCCTGGCTGCGTGCGGTATCGGTGTCGCTGGCGCCGCGGAAGAAGAGCAGGCTGACGATCAGACAGATGTTCAGCAGGATCGGTGCAGCCGCATTGACCCAGAAACGATTGAGCGAATTGAGTATGCCGCCGAGCAGCGACACCAGCGAGATCAGCATCAGATAGGGAAAGGTGATCCGGGTATATTGGGTGGCGAGCGCGAACTTCTCGGCTCCGTCGTCAGGGAAGCCGCCGGTCATCGCCCAGACGATCGGCGCCGCCGCGAGCATCATGACAGCCGTGAAAACGATCAGGAACGGCAACAGCACCGAGAGGACGTCCTCGGCGAACGCCAGGGCAAGGTCGATCCCGTGACCCGGCTGTTCCAGATCGCCCTTGGCTGCGGTGCGGTTGAACATAGGCACGAATGCCGCCGAGAAGGCGCCTTCCGCAAAAAGCGCGCGGAAAAGGTTCGGCAGCCGCCAGGCGATCAGGAAGGCGTCCGATGCGAAACCTGCGCCTACAAAGCGGGCCATGAGCATGTCGCGCACGAAGCCGAGAATTCGGCTGACCAGTGTCAGGCTGCCGATCGTCGCGCTGGCACGCAGCAGGTTCATGGCCGGCTCTCCCTCTCGTCATTCCGGCGCGAGGCAGGGGCCATGTCTGCCGCATATCGCCGTGCCGCCGAGTACCGTCCCGGACATCGATCCCAGCATCCGCTGGAAAGACGAAAGATTTTGAACACTCAGCCGGCTAGGCTTGGCCCGCCGGTTGGCTCTCGGCCAGGCCCTTCTGCTGTTCGGCCTGCTGCATGTAGAGTGCCGCGAAGTCGATCGGTTCGAGCACCAGCGGGGGGAAATTGCCGTCTCGGATCGTGTCGGCGACGACCCGGCGCGCGAAGGGGAAGAGCAGGCGCGGCGCTTCCGCCAGGAGGAATGGCGCCATATGCTCCTCGGGCACGTTGCGGATGCCGAAAACCCCCGCATAGACCAGTTCCACCGCGTAGGCGGTTGTCTCGCCGGCCGTGGCCTTGACCTCGATCTTGACGGCGACCTCGAACACATTGTCGGCGACATTAGTCGAGCCGATGTTGAACTGAACGTCGATCTTAGGCTGCTCAGGCGCCTGATAAATTCCCGGCGCGTTCGGATTTTCGAAAGAAAGATCCTTCACATATTGCGCCAGCAGCGCGACCTCGGGGAGATGGTCCTCGCCGTTGGTGAGGGTTTCGTTTGCGCCGGTATCTTCGCTCATCGCCTGCTTTCCAATAAAGCGGAGATCGAGCGGCCCGCCCGTTCCCCGGATGGGACAGGCGCCTAGCAGCCAGGAGGGAGCCGGGCAATGCCGATCGGCGACATCTGGCGGAGAGGGCGGGGAAGAATGGGTTCGAACCGGCCATTTGAATATTCACGTCTTTGCTCTTATGTATGGTGGAGGCAGGTTTGAGGAGTTCCGGTGACCACGATTGTCATTCTCGCGATGGTGTTCCTCTTTGTCGCGTTCCGTCTTTGGAGCGTGCTGGGCCGTCGCACCGGTCATGAACAGACAATCGCCCGTCCTGCCGAGGCGGCACGCGCGCCGATCGGCGCCGGGCGCTCCCTGCCGGAAAACTTAGCTCCCTCGGTTCCTGCGCGTTCGCCCGAGGTGGAGGCGCGTGCGGAAGCTGGCGTCCGTGCGATCACATCGGCCGACGGCAGTTTCGATGCGGCGCAGTTTCTCGAGGGCGCGCGCGCCGCGTATCGGATGATCCTGGAGGCTTATTGGCGCGGAGATCAGGAGGCGCTACGGCGCCTCACCGATGACGATGTCTACGAGGCATTCTCGTCGGCGATCGCCGCTCGTAAGGAAGCCGGGCAGGTTCTTGAAAATCGCCTCGTCAGCGTCGAGAACGCCGTGATCGAGCAGGCCCGCCTGGAGGGTCAGATGGCAAGCGTTACCGTTCGCTTCGAAGCGGATATCGCTGCGGTCACACGGGATCTGGACGGCAATGTGATTGCGGGTTCCCTGACCGACGCAGTACCGACGCACGATGTCTGGACCTTCAGCCGGCATGTTCGCGCCGACGATCCGAACTGGACCTTGGTCGAAACCGACGAGGCCGCGTGATTCGTCGCCTTTTTGCCGGCCTCGCGGGGACCGCGATGCTGTCGGCGTGTGCGGTCATCCCGTCCTCGCCCGAGACGGCATCGCATCGACCGCCTTCCGAACATCAGAGGTCGCGAACGGTTGAGGTAGCTCCGGCTCCGCCTCCTGCGCCACCGCCTAGCACGGCGCTGGAGAGCGGCGTTCAGCCCGGCCCGGCCTTCACCAGCTTTGGGATCGATGCCGAGCGCGCGCGGGCCGCGCTGAACGCCTTTCGCCTTTCGTGTCCCGCCCTGCTGCGGCGGATCGACGGCAGCGGCCTCACCCGGAATGATGACTGGTCGGAACCATGCGCCCGTGCCACAGCCTGGCCAGACGGAGACGCCGCCAGTTTCTTCGCGGCGGAGCTGGCGGTCGTTCAGGTGGGCGATGGTCGGGCTTTCGCTACCGGCTATTATGAGCCGGAGATCGCCGCATCGCGGACGCCTGCGCCGGACTATCAGGTGCCGGTCTACAAGAAGCCACCCGATCTCGTGGAAGGCGATCTCGGCGATTTCTTCCCCGACATGAAAGGCAAGAAGATTCGCGGCCGTGTTCAGGGCGGCAAGTTGCTTCCCTATCCTGATCGCGGCGCGATCGAGGACGGCGCACTCAAGGGCATGAAGCTGGAGATCGCGTATGCGGCCGACCCGGTCGAGTTCTTCTTTCTCCAGGTTCAGGGCTCGGGCCGGCTACGGCTGCCGGATGGATCGGTCATCCGCATCGGCTATGATGGGCAGAACGGGCGGGACTATGTCGGTATCGGGAAACTGATGCGTGACCGGGGGCTTCTCGGTCCCGGTCAGCTTTCTATGCAGGGCGTCATGGCCTGGTTGCGTGCCAATTCCGTCGAAGGCGACGCTATCATGCGTGAGAATAAAAGCTTCGTCTTTTTCCGAGAGTTGACCGGGCCCGGCCCGATCGGCGCGATCAACGTACCCGTGACGGGCGGCATCACCGTCGCCGCCGATCCGGCTTTCGTGCCGCTCGGCGGGCCCGTGGTGCTTCAGCTCGACCGGAGCGAGGCCAACGGCCTGTGGGTCGCGCAGGATACCGGCGGAGCGATCAAGGGCGCGAACCGCTTCGATACCTTCTGGGGCGCGGGCGAGGAGGCACGGACCATCGCCGGTGGGATGAGCGGGCGCGGACGCGCCTGGCTGTTGATCCCGCGACTGGCGGCCGCCCGGCTGATGAATGAAAATGGCGGGGCGGCGGCTCGATCCTGAGGAATCGGCGCTGTGGCAGCGTGTCGCCGCCACTGTCCGCCCGCTTCACCGTCGCAGCGCCGCAGTTGCCGAAGCCGCGGCGCCGGCCGCAGCGTCGCCTGCTCCGTCCGCCAAACCTGGTCGTGTGCCGCGGGCCAGGGTGCCCGCCGCCACCCCGCTCGCGCAGCAAAAGCCGCTCGCCGATAGTCTCGACGGCGGCTGGGACCGCCGCCTGCGCCGTGGCGTCACGCAGCCCGATTGGACGATCGATCTCCATGGCCACACGCTCGACAGCGCCCGCCGCACCCTCGAGACCGCGCTCGACCGGGCGCTCGCCCAGGGCGTCCGCGTCATCCTGCTGATCACCGGCAAGCCCCCGCGCGACGCCGATCGCGGCATCGATGGCCGCCCCCGCCGCGGCCTGATCCGCGCGTCGATCGATGGCTGGCTGCACGCGTCCCGGCATGCCGGCCGGATCGCAGCGGTGCGCAATGCGCATCCGAGGCACGGCGGAGCGGGGGCGCTTTACATCATCCTGCGGCGCGATAGGGAAAGCTGAGGCGGCGCCGTCGGCTCCGAAGGGACGCTGGCGATGACGATGGGCGCACGTGCGCCGAAAAGGCCGCGCCACCTCCAGCTGGCACGGCCTCCTCGATCCGGGCTTTCCCGGCGCGATAGCGGGGGCGCGATGGGACCCGCGCCCCACGCATCATTTGGCGGCTTGCTGCTCGCTGCTCCCGTCTTCCTTTGCAGCCTTCTTCACCTCGCCCTTGCCCATGGCCGAGACGAGGACGTTACCCGATCCGCTGAAATTGGCGGCTGGCAGGTTCGCGGTGGCGTCGCCGACCTTCATCACGACCGTCTCGACGGTGCCGTTCGCGGTCGAGCGGACATCCTGTACCGTGCCGATCGCACGGCCGCGCACGTCCTCGATCACCATGCCCGGCATGACATCGAAGCTGCCCGAGGCATTGGCGGCGCTGCTGCCGGCCAGCGCGAGCTGACCAAGGCTGCCCTGCGCCGCGCCGGCGAGGCCCGCCGATCCGCTGCCGGAGGCGCGGCCACTGCGGCGATCGACATTGGCGTTGCCCGAGAAGGCGCCGTTCGCGCTCCCGGTGACGCTCGACCCGACCGAGTCTATGGTGCTGCCGACGCCACCGAGGCCGCCGCCCAGCGAACCGCCGAGGCTGCCGCCCAGCGCGCCGCCGATGCCGCCACCCAGAAGCTGGGCAGACGCCGGAGCGGCCATGATCGCCAGCGCGGTCAGCGCGCTGGTCCAGATGACATTGTTTTTCATCGCACTCGTCCTTTCCCGTGGGGCGGCCTTGCCGGCCGCCTATGGTGGCAACGGGAGGGGCGATCCTTTTCATCCCGGAAGGCAAAAAAAATCGGGACCTGGGTCAGCGCGTAGCGCAAGCGCCACAGATGATCCCGCGTCCGGCCCTCGCTCCGGCGGGAGAGGCCTCCGCCGCCAGCAATGCCACCACCTGTGCGCGCGGCAGCGGCCCGTCCGCAGCCAGTCGGGCAATTCGCGCCGTCACGAACGGCGCGGCATAGGATGTGCCGCGCAACCTGGCCGTGCCGCCGTGCGCCGTCGCGCCGACCAGGTCGGCGCCAGGCGCTGCGAAATCGAGATGCCGCGCCTTGCCCGCCTCGATCAGCGGCCGGCGGCGCGCGTCGACACCGGTGACAGCGATGACCTGGGGATAGGAAGCGGGGAAGGCTGGCGGGGCGGCGGCTCCGTCATTGCCGACCGCAGCGACCAGCAGCAGCCCTTGCCGGCTCGCGGCCGATATCGCGCGGGCGAGCAACGGGTTGTCCGGCCCGGTCAGGCTGATGTTGACCACGGCTACGCCGCTTTGCGCCATCCAGCCCAGCGCGCGGGCGAGGGCCAGCGCGTTACCGCCGCGTGGGTCATCGCCATAGACGTCGGCCGCGAACAGCCGGCTCCGCGGCGAAACCCCGCGCACCGCGCCGCGCCCGACCAGTATCGAGGCGATCGCGGTGCCATGGTCGCCGGGGGCGGGGGCGCCGGCCGCGAAGCCGCGCTGGACGATCGTCGCGGGCAGCGCCGGGTGACTCGCCACGCCGCCGTCGATCAGGCCGATCGCGGCGCCCGGCCCTGGCTTTGGCGCCGGCGCCGGTGTCTGGCTGACCGCCTTGGTAGCGCCGCTCGGTTGATAGATCGGATTGGATTGGACGGTCGTCGATGGCGCCAGCCGCTGTAGCAGTCTTTCGGCCTTGGCTAGGCTCATCCCGGCGGGGGTGCGCAGGCGGGCGGTGGCGATGCCGAGTCCATCAAGCGCGCCTTGCTCCTCGATCAAGAAGCCGGCGCTCGTCGCGGCCTTCAACGCGTCCGGCGCGGGATCGATCAGGATCAGTTCACCCTTCACCGCCGCATCGCCGCGCGCGTCACGCTCGATGGCCTCGGGATGGCGACGGATCATCGCCTCGATGCGGCCCAGCCGCTCGCGTGCGAGGCGTTCGATCGTGCCGCCCAGCTTGTCTAGGCTATCGTCCAGCGTCTCGCCGATCCGGCCTATCCCGGCAGTGACGCCGCCGACGCCTTGGCTGACCGACGGCAGCAATTGCGCCGTCGCGCCACCGGATAGGGCCAGCGCCGCGATCATCGCCAGACATCGTCCGCCTCGGCTCATCGGGGAACGCATTTCCTTCCGTCTCCGTTATGATGAACCCACATCATCATTTCGGGTTGCATGGATGAAACGCGCGAGCGCATCCGTTTCATCCTGGAGAGCGGCCGAGAGGAAGGATTTTTGACTCCGTTCGAACGCGCATTGCTCGATCTGCTCCCCCGCTTGCGCCGCTTCGCCCGCGCGCTCGCGCTCGATGCGGCAGATGCCGACGACCTCTGCCAGATCGCGATCGAGCGCGCGTTGAAGGCGGAGGCGCAGTGGCAGGTTGGAACGAGGCTGGACAGCTGGATGTATCGGATCATGCGCAATAGCTGGATAGACGAGGTCCGCGCTCGCAAGCGCCGCGGCGAAACTTTCGTGGCCGAGGAGGAAGGCGAGATGGTGGGCGATACCGATGATCGCCGGATCGAGGCGCGGGTCGAGCTGAACAAGGTCGATCGCGCCATGGCGGCGCTCCCGCCCGAACAGCGCGAGGTTATCGCGCTGATCCTGGTCGAGGGACTCGCCTATAAAGAGGCAGCCGAAACGCTCGGTCTGCCGATGGGCACCGTCACGTCGCGGCTGGTGCGGGGGCGGCAGGCGCTGATGGAGCTGTTGGGAGAGGCAGCATGACCGAGATCGGCGAGGAGCGGATCATCGCTTATGTCGATGGCGAACTGACCCCGTTGGAGGCGCTGCGCTTCGAGCGCGCGATGGAGAGCGACGCTGGGCTCGCCGAGGCCGTCGCGCGGCATCGCCGATTGCGTGCGGCGATCGCCGATCGTTTCGCGGCGGTTGAGGCCGAGCCGGTTCCCGACCGGCTGCGCCGGCTGATCGAACATGATGACACCGTCATTCCGTTTCGCGCGCTGCCGAAGGCCGATCCGATCCGCCGCGCCGGCTATGCCGCGCTTGCCGCGACGCTGGTCGCGGGGCTGGTCGTCGGCCAATTGCTGCCGCGCGCGCTGCCAGGGCCGGTAACGGAGAAGGGCGGGCGGATCGTCGCCGATGGCGGCCTCGCCCGCGCGCTCGACCGGCAACTCGCCTCGGCGCAACCGGCCGATGCCGGCTGGCGGATCGGCGTCAGTTTTCGCAGCAAGGATGGCCGCTATTGCCGCAGTTTCGAAGGCGGTGCGGGCGCGGGGCTCGGATGTCATGACGGCGATGGCTGGACGGTTGAGCGCTTTGTTGCGGGCAGCGCCGTGCGAGGCGGCGGTGGCTATGCCCAGGCGGGTTCGTCATCCGCTGAAATATCGATGGCGGCGCAGGATATGATGGCGGGCGCTCCGCTCGATGCCGCGATGGAGAAGAAAGCACGCGATAGCGGCTGGCGGGATCGGCGATAGCCAGCCTCGGCGAGCTTACCGCCGCGGACGTCCTGTTCGCCTGAACAGGCGGCCGAAGCTGAACCTTGCCTGTCCCTCGGGCCATCGGCAAGTTTCAGCGATGAAATATTCTGGCAAAACTCGCGGCGGAGGGAGGGGCTCTCTCCGTCGAAGGATGGTTTATGCCGCTCCAGCCGGCCTGTTCGGACATCAGCTCGACCGTTCCGGTCAAGCACAGCGCCATCAACTGCGAGAATGGCCGCCATTCGGCACTTTCGGGCAGCAAGGCCGAAATCGGCGGAATTGTCCATGCGACCTGCCGCCATTGTGGATGCGAGCTGATCCGCTTCGCCTCGTCTCGTCGATGGATCAGAGTCGGGGAGCTGGGGCTGAAGGGCTGATCCCGTTTTCGCCGGGCAACGGATATTTCCATCATTATCGAGATAGTACCGAAGGGCGCTATCCGCTAAGGGGCCGCCTTTCCGGATAATGAGGCTACGATGGTTGCTATGGTCGACAGGGCGGGGCTGCAGGTGGCGGACATCCTCGCCGCTTTCATCGAGGACAGGGCACTACCGGGCACCGGCGTTTCGGCTGATGACTTCTGGCGGGGCGTCGCCAAGCTCTACGCGCGATTCACCCCCGAAAACCGCTCTTTGCTGGCGCACCGCGATGCGCTGCAGCGCCAGATCGATGCGTGGCATCAGGAGCAGGGCGGCAAGCCGATCGACCTGGCCGCTTATAAGGCGTTCCTGCGCGAGATCGGCTATCTCGTGCCGGAGCCTGCACCCTTCGCGATCGGCTCGCGGAACGTCGATGCCGAGGTCGCGGCGCTGGCCGGGCCGCAGCTTGTCGTGCCGATCCTCAACGTCCGCTTCCTGCTCAACGCGGCCAATGCCCGCTGGGGCAGCCTTTACGATGCCCTCTATGGCACCGATGCCATTCCGGGCGCCGCTGCCGGCAGGGGCTATGATCCCTCGCGCGGCCGCGAGGTGATCGCCTGGGCGAAGGACTTCCTCGATCGTTCGGTTCCTTTGGCCGCCGGAAAATGGTCGGACTGGACCGGGGACGACATCGCGCTCGCCGATCCCGCCCAACTCGTCGGCCGGTCGGGCGACAATCCGTTGTTCAGGCATAACGGCCTTCACATCGAAGTCGTTATCGATCGCAGCCATCCGATCGGCAGGGACGACCCGGCCGGTATCGCCGACGTGCTTCTCGAATCGGCGTTGACGACGATCTGCGACCTTGAGGATTCGGTGGCTGCCGTCGACGCCGAGGACAAGGTCGCCGCCTATTCGAACTGGCTCGGGCTGATGAAGGGCGATCTCGAGGAGACCTTCGAGAAAGGCGGCGAGATGCTGACCCGCAAGCTCGAAGACGATCGCAGCTACACGGGCTCGGACGGTTCGACCTTCACCCTGCCGGGCCGGAGCCTGCTGTTCGTCCGCAACGTCGGGCACCTGATGACAACGCCTGCCATCATTCTTCCCGACGGCGGCGAGGCGCCCGAGGGTATCCTCGACGGAATCGTCACAACCCTCGTCGCGCTGCACGACCTGAAGGGGTTGGGCAAATATCGCAACAGCAAGGCGGGTTCGGTCTACATCGTGAAGCCGAAGATGCACGGCCCGGACGAGGTGGCGTTCACCGATCGTTTATTCGACGCCATCGAGGATCTGCTCGGCCTGCCGCGCCATACGATCAAGGTCGGCGTGATGGACGAGGAGCGTCGCACCTCGGCCAACCTTGCCGCCTGTATCGCGGCCGTGAAAGACCGCATCGTCTTCATCAACACCGGCTTCCTCGACCGGACCGGCGACGAGATGCATACCTCGATGCGGGCGGGCGCGATGATCCGCAAAGGGGACATGAAGAGCAGCGACTGGATACAGGCCTATGAGGACCGCAATGTCCAGATCGGCCTCGCCTGCGGGTTTTCGGGCAAGGCGCAGATCGGCAAGGGTATGTGGGCCGCGCCGGACAAGATGGGCGACATGCTCGTCCAGAAGATCGGACACCCCAGGACCGGCGCAAATACTGCCTGGGTGCCTTCGCCCACGGCAGCGACGCTGCACGCCACCCATTATCATATGATCGACGTGTTCGCGCGCCAGAGCGAGCGGAAGGCCGAACCGGTGGCGAGTATCGATCGGCTGCTCACCATCCCGGTGGCAAGCGGCCGGAACTGGTCGCCGGAAGATGTTCGCGCCGAACTCGACAATAACGCCCAGGGCATCCTCGGCTATGTCGTGCGTTGGGTCGATCAGGGCGTCGGCTGCTCGAAGGTGCCCGACATCACCGACGTCGGCCTTATGGAGGATCGCGCGACCCTTCGGATCTCCTCGCAGCATATGGCCAACTGGATGTTGCACGGCGTCGCTTCCGCCGAGGAGGTCGAGGCCGCGCTTAGGCGGATGGCGGCGAAAGTCGACGCGCAGAATGCAGGCGATCCCCTCTATCAGCCGATGGCTGGCAACGAGGAGCATAGTCTCGCCTTCCAGGCCGCGCGCGCTCTGGTCTTCGAAGGCGTCGAGCAGCCGAACGGCTATACCGAGCCGCTGCTCCACGCGTTCCGGCGCAAGGTGAAGGGGGCCTGAGGTCCCCGCCTATTTGACGAAAAGGGTTGCCATCGCCTGCTCGTTCAGGCTCGCGACGCCGTCGCGATCGACGTCGGCCATGTCGAACAGCATAAGCGGGCGGGCTATGGCCTCCTCGCGGCTGACCCGACCATCGCCGTTGGTGTCGCATTTGTCGAACCAGCTGCGGCCGATGTGGGTCAAGCCGCGGCCGCCATCGGGTCGCGCGTTCTGAATCTCGCGATACCGCTCGGCCTCTTCACGGCTGACCCAGCCGTCCTTGTTCGTGTCCATCTCGGCGAACTGGCTCCGCGCGACGCTGATCACCTCCGTACGGCTGATCAGCCGTTGTCCGAGCTCCAGCCCGGCATGGGCCGTTCCGGCTCCGGTAAACAGCAGGGCCAGGGTGAAGATGGTCTTGTTCATTGTCTCGATCTCGCTGCCGGTGCGCCTGCCCTAATCCGCTACAACTGACCGCTCGCTTAACAGGTTGCAGGCGTTCAGCGCCACATCGTGTCGTTGTCCTTGGCGCGATTGCCGCCGCGCGTGGAGCCCGGCCCGTCCAGCGTCTGATCACCGCCCAGCGTCTGGTAGATGGTGACGAGATTCTGCGCCTTTGCCAAACGCGTCTGCGCAAGCGTCCGGGCGGCGGCATAGGCCGTGCGCTGCGCATCCAATGTGTTCAGATAGGGATCGATACCCTCGCGATAGCGGGCCGTCGCCAGGCGCAGCGTATCGCTGGCTGCCGCGTCGAGCCGGATGCCGGCGGCGAGCTGCCTGTCGATTGTCGCACGGCGCGCCAGTGCGTCGGCAATGTCCCGGAAAGCGCTCTGTATTGCCCGCTGATAGCTGGCCATGGCCAGCTCGCGCTGGGCCTTGGAATAGCGGAGCCCGCCGCTCGCGCGGGCATCGAATATCGGCGTCGTAGCGGATGGCGAGACGCTCCAGGTGAAGGCATCGTCCTTGAACAGCCCGGACAGCGCGCTGCTTGCGAAGCCCGCGAGCGCCGTCAGCCCGATCCGGGGAAAAAAGGCCGACCGCGCCGCCCCGATCCGGGCATTGGCCGCACGCAGCCGATATTCGGCCTCGGTAACGTCCGGCCGGCGCAGGAGGATCGAGCTATCGAGCCCGGCGGGGACCTCGGCGACCATCGCCTCTACGCTTTCGATCGATTCCGGTAGCAGCGCCTCTTCGACCGGCGCCCCGATCAGCAGTTGGAGCGCGTTGCGATCCTGGGCGACGGCGGTGTCGAGGCTGGCCTCGTCCGCCTCCGCCTGCGACAGGATCGTTTCGGCCTGGCGCAGATCGGTGCGCGGTGCCACCCCTCCCTTGAGCAGTGCCCGGCTGAGCTCGACGCTCCTCGCGGCGCTCGTCCTCGTCTCGCGGGCAATGCGAAGCAGGCTTCGGTCGCTGGCAAGCGCAAGATAGGCGTTCGCGATCCCCGCGACCAGCGAAAGGCGCACGCCGCGCTGCGCAGCAACGCTGCCGAGATACTCGTCGACGGCCGCGTTGCTCAGACTGCGCAGCCGGCCGAATAGGTCGATTTCCCAGCTCACGCCGAGATCGGCGCTGTAGGTGGTTCTTCTTCCGTTGCCATTGCTATTGCTATTGGTCGAAACGCGGTTCGAACCATCGCCGGTTGTCACGCCGACCGATCCGTCGACCGTCGGCAGAAGATCGGCCCGAGCGACCGAGACCAGCGCGCGCGCCGAACGGACATTGGCGACCGCGGCCTTGAGATCCTGATTGTTGGCGAGGCCGCGATCGATGAGGGCAATCAGCCTCGCATCCCGAAAAACGTCGCGGTAGCCAAGTGTCGTCGGCGCGGGCTCTGCCTGTTCGGCGGTAGACGGCAAGACGGCTGGGATAGCCGGGGCGGGGCGCCGATAGGCGGGCTCGAAGCTGCAAGCCGATAGCGCGGTCATCGCGAGCAGCGTCGTGGCGCGTCGGATCATATGGCGGCCTTCGTGCCTGTCCTCCCGCGGCCGGCGAATAGCCTGCGCGTCAGGACGAAGAAGAGCGGGACGAAAAAAATGGCAAGCAGGCTCGCGGTCAGCATCCCGCCAAAAACGGCCGTTCCGATCGCAACCCGCGCTTTCGCGCCGCCGCCGGTCGAGATCACCAGGGGTAGCACCCCCGACATGAACGCGAAGCTCGTCATCATGATCGGCCTGAAGCGAATCCGCGCTGCTTCCAGTGCGGCCTCGATCGGCGTGGCACCGCGCCTCTCGGCCGCCTCGGCGAACTCGACGATCAGGATCGCGTTCTTTGCGCTCAGCCCCATCGTCGTCAGCAGGCCGACCTGGAAGAAGATATCGTTTTCAAGGCCCCGCAAGGTGACGGCTATGGTCGCACCGACCAGGCCGAGCGGCACCACCAGAATGACGGCAAGCGGCACCGACCAACTTTCGTAAAGTGCGGCGAGACAGAGAAACACGACCAACAGCGAGAGCGCGTACAGATAAGGCGCCTGGCTTCCGGACAGCCTTTCCTGATAGCTTAGGCCGGCCCAGGCGATCGAAATGCCCCGGAGTTGCGACGCCATCGCCCCTATGCGTTTCATCGCCTCTCCCGAGCTGTAGCCGGGCGCTGCCGTACCCTGGAATTCGTAGGAGGGAACGCCGTTGAAACGGGTGAGCGTCACCGGAGCCCGCGACCAGTACATCTTGGCGATGGCGGAGAAGGGTACCATTTCGCCGTTGCTCGACCGGACGAACCAGTTGTTCATGTCCTCGGGGCTGTCGCGAAACTGAGCGTCGCCCTGCACGAAGACGCGCTTGACACGGCCGCGGTCGACGAAATCGTTGACATAGTTGCCGCCCCAAGCGGCCGACAGCGTCTGGTCAACTGCTGACTGGCTGAGGCCGAGCGCGCCGATCTTGGCAGAATCGGTTTCGACGCGGAGAGTCGGCGCGTCGTCAAGCGCAGTTTGCCGCACCGCGGCGAGCGTGGGGTCTGCCGAGGCCTTAGCCAGCAATTGGTCGCGAACTGCCTTGAATTCATCCCGGCTCAGCCCGCCGGTGTTGAGCAGTTCCATGGTGAAGCCGGCGGTCTGGCCGAGGCCCGGCAGCGGTGGCGGCGCGACGACGAAGATTTGCGCGTCGCGAATGCCGGCGAGCCCCTTGTTCATCCGTGTAATGACGGCGTCGACACTGTTCTCGGCGCCTTTCCGCTGGTCCCAGGGCTTCATGGCCATGAAGCCGCGCCCGGTGTTCTGCCCCTGGCCCGACGGGCTATAGCCGGACACGCTGTACAGCCCGGTTATCCGGCTGCTTTCATTGGCGGCGATATATTCCGATATCTCCTTGGCAACCTCGTCGGTACGGCCCAGAGTCGCGCCTGGCGGAAGATTATACTGAACCTGCGCGAAGCCCTGATCCTCGATCGGGACGAAACCGGTCGGGAGGCGGAAGAACAGGAAGATGAGCAGGATCACCGCGAGAAGATAGATCGCCAACGCGGGGCGGACACGGTTGAACAGGGTGTCTACTACGCCGCGGTAGCGCTCCGAGACGCGGCGGAACCATTCGTTGAACCGTTCGCCAAAGCGATGAGCCGTTGCGACGATGCCCGGCTGGTCGTCCCACTCGTGAGGATCGCGGCGCTTGAGCAGCCTGGCGGCGAGAGTGGGTGTGAGGATCAGTGCGACGAACACCGAAAGAACCATCGACGACACGATGGTGATCGAGAACTGGCGATAGATGACGCCCGTCGATCCGCCGAAGAAAGCCATCGGCAGGAACACCGCGGACAACACCAGGGCGATGGCGATCAGCGCGACGTTGATTTCGCCCATCGACTTTATGGTCGCTTCGCGCGGAGTCAGTTCAGGCTCTTCCTCGAGGATGCGCTGGACATTCTCGACCACCACGATCGCATCGTCGACGAGCAGCCCTATCGAGAGGACGAGCCCGAAGAGCGTCAGTGTATTGATCGAGAAGCCGGCCGCGGCCAGCACACCGAAAGTGCCGAGCAACACGACCGGTACGGCGATGGCCGGGATCAGCGTTGCGCGCCAGTTCTGCAGGAAAACAAACATGACGATCACCACGAGGACGATCGCTTCGGCGAGCGTTATCAAAACCTCCTTGATTGATAATCGGATGAAGTTGGTGGCGTCGTTCAGGAATTCACATCTGTACCCGGGTGGGAAACGCTTTGACTGCTCGGCGATAAAGGCGCGCACCGCCTTGGACGTCTTCAGCGCATCAGCGCCCGGCGCGAGCTGCAGTGCGATGCCGACGACCGGATGATCGTGGAAGCGGCCGACAAAATTATAATTCTCGCTTCCACGCACCACATTGGCCACGTCCTCGAGAAGCACCTTGGAGCCGTCTGGACGGGTCTTGAGTACGATGTCGCGGAACTGCTCCACCTTTGTCAGCCGAGAACGCGATGTGACGATCGCATTGAGCAGCTGCCCGGCCGGCTGCGGCTGCCCGCCGATCTGCCCGGCCGCGACCTGCGTGTTCTGCGCCTGGACCGCCGAGATGACGTCGCTGGGCATCAATCCCACTGCGGCGAGCTTGAATGGATCGAGCCAGATGCGCATCGCGTAGGGGGCGCCGAACACGTTGAAGTCGCCGATCCCCGGCAGCCGCGCCAGGGCGTCCTGGATGTTGGAGACGACATAATCCGACACGTCGCGACTCGTCGCGCGGTCGGTTTCGTCATAGATCGCGATCACCATCAGGAAGTCCGAATTGGACTTGGTGACGGTCAGTCCCTGCTGCTGCACCTGCTGGGGAAGGCGCGAGAGCGCCTGTTGGACCTTGTTCTGGACCTGGACCTGCGCGGTGTCGGGATCGACCCCCTTATCCAGCGTCACCGTGATATTCACGCTGCCCGTCGAGTTGGAAACCGCGCTGAAATAGATGAGGCCATCAATTCCGGTGAGCTGTTGCTCGATTATCTGGGTCACGCTCGATTCGAGCGTCTCTGCCGAGGCTCCGGGATAGTTGGCGCGGATGTTGACCGAAGGTGGCGCGATATTGGGATATTGCGACACAGGCAGGCTCAGCACGCCGCCCATGCCGATCAGCATGACCATGATCGCGAGAACCCAGGCAAAGATGGGCCGATCGATGAAGATGCGTGAAAGCATCGCCTTCGATCAGCTCGGCTTGGCCGGGCCGGGCTTGTTCGGCGCCGTGGGGGGCGAACCGGCCAGGACCGGCCGGATCGGAGCGCCGGGCTTTACCCGACCGAGTCCTTCGACGATTATTTTTTCGCCCGGCTTCAGTCCGGCAGTGACGACCCATTTGTCGCCTATCGTTCGATCGGCCCTGACCTTGCGGATGACAGCCTTGTCGCCGGGGCCGACCACGATCACGGTCGCATCGCCATTGACGTCGCGGCTGAGCGCCGTCTGGCTCACCAGCACCACGTCCCGTTCCACGGCCTGCGTCAACCGGGCGCGAACATACATGCCGGGCAGGAGCAATCCCTCCGGATTGGGGAAGCGTGCACGCAGCGTCACCGAGCCGGTCTGTGGATCGACCAGCGATTCGGCGAATTCGAGCTGGCCTTCGGCACCATAGTCGCTGCCATCCTCAAGCTTGAGGCGCACAGCCGCCGAGCCGCGATCGGCTTGCGCGGACCGGATCTGCCGACGCAGTGCGAGCAGCTCGGCACTGGATTGCTGAATATCGACATAAATGGGATCAAGTCGCTGGATCGTCGTCAGCGGATCGGCCTGGCCATTTGTCACGAGCGCGCCGGTTGTGACCAGCGATCGGCCGATTCGGCCGCTGATCGGCGCTGGCACGCGCGTGAAGCGCAGATTGATCCGTGCGGTTTCGAGCTGCGCGCTGTTCTGCGCGACGGCGGCATTAGCCTGACGAGCCGCGGCGGCTGCGTCGGTATAATCCTGTTTGCTGACGGCCTCCATCTCGGCCAGCGGCCGGAAGCGATCGGCGCGAGCCTTTGCGGCATCACGCTGTGCCCGCGCATTGTCGAGATTGGCGGCCGCCTGGTTCAGTGCCGCGCGATAGAGGCTCGGATCGATCTCGTAGAGCGTCTGGCCTGCGCGAACGATGCTGCCTTCGGTGAACAGCCGCGCCCTGATGACCCCTGAAACCTGTGGGCGGACCTCCGATGCCTCATAGGCTGCCGTCCGCCCCGGCAATTCGACCGTGATCGGTGCAGAGACCAGCTTTGCGACGACATAGCCCGCCTCTGGGACGGGCGGCGCTGGCGTCTCCCTGGAGCAGCCGGCCAGCAGCAAAGCGCAGGCGGCGGCGAACCAGATCGCATGGTTCACGGACGAAAATCGCATCAAAGGACCTTCGCGAAAAGCCTCACCCACCGAATCCTTGCTAATCGCAGAATGGGCGCCGCACAATAATTCCAGTACGGGTCAGTACAGTTTTTTCGGGGAAAATCTATCTTTCTGGAAAATAACGGTTTTCATTTTAGATGATCAATCCACGTCTTCCACTTCGACACTTTCGCCGCTGACGCGCTGCGATAGCGCGGCGGCCATGAAGCGATCGAGATCGCCATCGAGCACGTCCGAAGGCGCTGTCGACGTCACGCCTGTGCGCAGGTCCTTCACCATCTGATAGGGCTGCAACACATAAGAGCGGATCTGGTGACCCCATCCGATGTCCGTCTTGGCCGCGTAGCCGGCCATGGCCTCCGCCTCGCGCTTCTGGAGTTCCTGCTCGTACAGCCGTGCTTTGAGTTGCTTCATCGCCTCGGCGCGGTTCTTGTGCTGCGACCGCTGGTTCTGGCAGGCAACGATGATCCCGGTTGGAACATGGGTGATGCGAACGGCTGAGTCGGTCGTATTCACATGCTGCCCCCCCGCGCCAGACGATCGATACGTGTCGATCTTGAGATCCTTGTCGAGCACCTCGATGTCGATGTCGTCATCCACCTCGGGGTAGACCCACACGCTGGCGAAGCTGGTGTGGCGCCGCGCGGCGGAGTCATAGGGGCTGATCCGTACCAGGCGGTGGACCCCGCTCTCGGTCTTGGCATAGCCATAGGCATTCTCGCCACGGACGAGCAAGGTGGCGGATTTGATCCCCGCCTGCTCGCCGGCGTGGAAGTCGACGAGATCGACCTTGTAGCCATGGCGTTCCGCCCAGCGCGCATACATGCGCTGAAGCATGCCGGCCCAATCCTGGCTTTCGGTGCCACCTGCGCCGGAGTTGACCTCTATATAGGTGTTGTTGGCATCGGCCTCGCCGGCGAGCAGCGCTGATATCTTGTCCTTCTCCGCACGGTCGGCGAGGTCGGCCAGAGCGCGGACGCCATCGTCGACCATGCTCTCGTCGCCCTCGGCTTCGGCCATGTCGATCAATTCGACCATCTCGTCGCGTTCGCGCTCGATCGCCCTGACCGCGGCGACGGCTTCGTCGAGACGCCGGCGTTCGCGCATCACCTCCTGCGCGGCCCGGGCATCGTCCCAAAGCTTCGGATCCTCCACCCGATTATTCAACTCGTCGAGGCGGCGGAGCGCGCGATCCCAGTCGAGGAAGCGGCGGACCAGCGCCATCGCCTGGTTGATCTGATCGACACTGGCTTGCGCTTCGGCGCGCATATTCCGAACTCCAAATTGCGAGGGCAGACCCGAAGCCTGTAACTCCCCGCTTATCCTGAGGAGCCACTGAGCCTCGCGAAGTGGCGCCTCGAAGGACGGTCCTTCGACAGGGCTTCGACTTCGCTCAGCCCTGCTGAGGATGAGCGGGGAGGTGGATCGGGCCGCCCTAGTAGATACCGTCCTGGCTTTGCAAGAACTCGCTGTCGGTCGTCGGACGCTGCCGCGTCCGATCGCTCTGCCTGGCGATCTCCTCGCGGCGGATAGTGCGGCGTGGCTCGCTCTCAGGCTTGAACGCCTCCCAGATGACCGGACTATAATAACTTCCATCGGGCCAGGCGCCAAACACGCGGCGGCCGCTCTTGCGGTCGATGCGGATCATACGGATGCCGGCCGGCGCCTGGAAAGGGACAACCGGCATTCCCTGCATGGCCTTGGCGGCGAAGCTGCGGAAGATCGGCGCCGCGATTGTGCCGCCCTGAGCATAGCCCCCCATCGACCGCGGATTGTCGTAGCCGAGATACAGGCCACCGACCATGTCGGCCGATCCGCCGACGAACCAGACGTTCGTCGGCCCCGAAGAGGTGCCGGTCTTGCCGAAGAGCGGGCGGCCCAGGTCGCGTAGCACGGTGGCCGTGCCCCGTTCGACCACACCCTCCATGATGTGGAGCATCTGATAGGCGGTCATGGCGTCGATCACCTGGCGTGAGCGCCGCTGCGGGCGCGGCATTGGCCTGCCGTCCCACTGAGGCATGTTGCAACCCTCGCAGGGGCGCTTGTCGGCTCGCCAGATAACCTTGCCGCTACGATCCTGGACATAGTCGATCAGCGTCGGAGTCAGCGCACGGCCCTGATTTGCAAAGATCGAATAGGCGTTGACCATCTTGAGCACGGTCGTCTCGCCCGCGCCCAGCGCATAAGCGAGGTAGGGCGGGTAGCTGCCGACACCCATTGCCTCGGCCGTTCGAACGACCTTGTCCATGCCGATCTGGCTGGCGGTACGTACCGTCATCAGGTTGCGCGACTGCTCGACGCCCCAGCGCATCGTCTGCTGGCCGGCATTCTGACCGCTGAAATTGCGGAAGCACTTCTGGCCCAGACGGGCCGACTGGTAAACGCAGAAAGGACCATCGATGATGATCGAAGCCGGCGTCATGCCGTGGTCGAGCGCAGCCGCGTAGACGAAGGGCTTGAAGGTCGATCCGGGTTGGCGTTGCGCCTGGGTGGCCCGATTGAACGAAGAGCCGCGCAAATCGAAGCCGCCCTGTATGGCCAGGACCCTACCGCTGTGGGGGTTCTGGACGACCATACCCCCCGATATACGCGGGATGGAGCGGAGCTGCCATTCCTCGCCTTCGCGACGGACGACTATCACATCGCCGGGCTTCAGAAAGTCGAAGGCACGCCCGCCGACGCCCGCCTTGGGCTGCGACGCGGCCCAATTCGGGAGTGTGCCGCGCGTGCCGTTCTCGAAACCGATCTCCGCGCTCGATCCATCGCGCGACAGCACCACCGCGGGCCGCCAACTCGCATAGCCCGCTCCGACGTTGACGCTGGCGAGCGCACGCGCCCAGTTCCCATCTATGTCGATCTTGGCGAGCCTGCCCCGCCAGCCTTGCGCGGCCTCGAAGCGGACGAGGCCGTCGCGCAGTGCTCCTTCCGCCGCGTCCTGGACAGCGGGATCGTAGGAAGTCCGCACCCATAAACCGCCCGCATAGACGCTGTTGGGCTCGTCTTCGGCGGATGCTCCGTAGCGCTGGACGAGGGCTCGGCGGACTTCCTCCATGAAATAGCCGCCGGCACTCGGGCGCGGCGCATAGCGCGGAACGACTCCCAACGGCTCGGCCGCCGCCGCTCGACGCTGGGCGTCGGTGATGAAGCCGTTTTCCACCATCTGATCGAGCACATAGTTGCGCCGTTCGGTCGCGCGGTCCGCATTGCGCTCGACCGTATAGTTGGAGGGCGCCTTCGGCAGGATCGCCAGATATGCGATCTCATGGAGCTTCAGATCGCCGATGTCCTTGGCGAAATAGGCGCGGCTCGCCGATTGGACGCCATAGGCGTTGCGGCCGAGGAATATCTGGTTGAGGTAGATCTCCAGGATCTGCTGCTTGGTCAGCGCGCTCTCGATCCGGAAGGCGAGGATCGCCTCGCGGATCTTGCGCGCGACCGAATATTCGCCGCCGACGATCAGATTTTTTGCGACCTGCTGGGTTATCGTCGAGCCGCCCTTCGCACGCCGCCCACTGCCGAGCTTGGTCGCGTAATCCATCACCGCGCCGGCCAGGCCGCTTATGTCGATGCCGGGATGGCGAAAGAAGGTCTTGTCCTCGGCTGAGATGAACGCTTCGATCAGCATCGGCGGAAATTCGCCGTAGGAAAGCTGGACCCGCCGCTCGCGGGCAAAATCGGCGACGGGCTCCCCATCGATGTCGCGCACATTGGTGGGCAAGGGCGGCTGATAGGCGAGCAGCGCGTCGGCGCTGGGCAGCCCGCGCGCGAAGAAGAACCAGATCAGCAGCCACAACAGCGCGAGCGACCAGAAGATCCGGCCGCCCCAGCGCCAGCTTCCGTAGCTGCGGTGCAGATGAACGGCATGATCGCGCCATTCGCGGAGCGGGACACGCAGGGAAGGCAAGGTCGGCACGGCGGCGGCTCTACCCTATATCCCGATCGCCGCGAAAGCCGATTTCGATCGCGGGCTGAAGTGCGGCCCCGCAGCCGCTATTCGGTGACAGCTTCTCAATGCCACTGCCTCGCGACGATCATTCTCCCGTGAGTCGCCGGGCGAAATGCTTCTCGACCGCCTTGCGCACGCTCCGCGCGATAGTCTTGCGATAGTCGCTCGACAGCAGCAGCTTCAGGTCCTCGTCGTTGGAGATGTAGCCGGTTTCGAGCAGCGCCGAGGGCACGTCGGGCGCCTTGAGGACGATCAGACCGGCGAAGCGATGCGCATCGTCCTTAAACGCGATCGACGATTCCATCTCGCGCTGGAGAAGCGTCGCGAACTGCGATGATATGTTCATCGTCTCCCGCTGGGCGAGATCGAACAAAATGGAGGAGACCTCGCTGTTCTCGCCACCCAGATCCACGCCGTTGAGGATGTCGGCGCGGTTCTCCTTCGCCGCGACCTGCGCGGCCAGCCGGTCCGAGGCGACCTCCGACAGCGTGTAGATGCTCGCGCCGCGCGCGGTCCGATTCTCTGCGCTGTCGGCATGGACCGAGATGAATAGGTCCGCCTTCAGCCGCCGCGCGATCTCGCGTCGTTCGCCGAGGATCAGAAAGCGGTCGTCGTCGCGGGTAAGGGCGACGCGGACCCGCCCCGAAGCCACCAGCTCGTCACGGATCGCGCGGGCGATGGCGAGCGCGATATCCTTTTCTCGATAGCGGCCGTCTGCGGACTGCGACCCCGGGTCGTGGCCGCCATGGCCGGCATCGATCACCACCAGCGGGCGATTGCTGCCGCGCGCACCAGTCACGGCGGGTACGGGCAGGGGGCGCGGCGGATCGAGCGGTACGGTAATGCCGCCGCGCGGCGTGGCACGGGCATCAGCTTGTTGGTTGTCGTCGAGGCCGAACAGGCGCCGCCCCTTGCGCACCGCTTTGGCGAATATGGTCTCGCTGGCGGCTTCCAGCTGTAGCGATAGCGCCTTGTGATCTGGCGAAAAGGTCGCATCTACGACGATCGCGGGTTTGGCTAGCTCGAATACCACGCGCGCCGTGTTGGCGTCATATTGACCGTGACGCGTCGACGCGATCAGGCCGCCTGTGGCGGCGATCCGCCCCATGCGCGCGCCGGGCAGATCGATAGCGATCCGCTGCGGAGCGGAGAGCGAAAAGACCGAGGCGGTGGCCACCGGCCGGTCGAATCTCAGCGTCACCGCAGTAGCGTCGATCTCGATCGCCGCGATAACCGCCGCCGCCTGCGCCATAGCCGGCAGTGTCAGCATCATCATGGCGCACAGGGCGGCAAGCAGGCGATGACTGAAAATGGATATTCGCAAATCAGCCCCGCGATACCAGGCCGCCGCCCGAAACGGGCGGCGGTTCCAATACTTAACCAAAGCCGGGGCCGCCTTGTCCAGTGCAGTGATGCTTGCCCCGGCCCTGCCGGAATGCTAGCACTCACTATCCGGATTGCGGCCGACCTGCGCTTGAGCGCTCGTCCCAGCATCGCTCCGGACCCGCCTTCGCTTTGACGGCGGCTATACAGGTTGACGATCATATGAGCCATTTTTCGCCTTGTTCTGAACGCCGCCAGCAAAATGGCGGCGCTCGGCAGGGCATCCTTCATCCGGCGTATCGCGTCGGATATGGCTTGAGATCGGCTGCGCATCTTCTTCTTTCACCTTCGATGCTGCTGCGGGACGCGACACGGTTCGCCGCTCCGGCCGGCCGCACATCATCTGCATATCGCGCGTTGCTGCCTGGCCTTGCCGGCGCCGGACGCGCTTGGAGAGCTTTGAATGACAACCCGCATGCTTATCGATGCGCGCCACCGGGAAGAGACCCGCGTGGCCGTGGTCCAGGGGAATCGGATCGAGGAATTTGACTTTGAGTCTGCCGAACGGAAGCAACTCAAGGGGAATATCTATCTTGCCAAGGTGACCAGGGTCGAACCGTCGCTCCAGGCGGCGTTCGTCGACTATGGTGGAAATCGCCATGGTTTCCTCGCCTTCTCGGAAATCCATCCCGATTATTATCAGATCCCGAAGGAAGACCGCGACGCGCTCCTGCGCGAAGAGGCCGAGCACGCCGCCGAGGAAGAGGCGCTGCGCGCCGGCGAGGCGGAGCATGACGATGATGACGACGTCGGGCTTTACCGCGAAGAAGGCGGCGGCGGCAACGTCGATTCGCTCGATGACGACTCTCGTGAGGACGATGGTGAGGACGATGGCGATGACGAAGACGCGCCACGGCCACAGCGTGAATCGGTGGGCGGCACTCAGGACGAAGGCGCCGTTGAGAATCTCCGCCAGCGCCGGATGAATCTGCGCCGCCGCTACAAGATTCAGGATGTCATTCGCCGCCGTCAGGTCCTGCTCGTGCAGGTCGTCAAGGAAGAGCGCGGCAACAAGGGTGCGGCGCTTACCACCTATCTCTCGCTGGCCGGCCGCTACTGCGTGCTGATGCCGAATACGAGCCATGGCGGTGGCATCAGCCGCAAGATCTCCAACGCCGCCGATCGCAAGCGGCTCAAGGCCATCATGGCCGACCTCAATCTGCCGCGGACGATGGGCTGCATCGTCCGCACCGCTGGCCTTCAGCGCACGAAAACCGAGATCAAGCGCGACTTCGACTATCTGGCTCGCCTTTGGGACGAGATACGTGAGAATACGCTGGGATCGCAGGCGCCGGCGCTGATTTATGGCGATAGCGACCTCATCAAGCGCGCCATCCGCGATATCTATAATCGCGAGATTGACCAAGTGATTGTCGAGGGCGAGGAAGGCTATCGCCAGGCTCGCCAGTTCATGAAGCTTCTGATGCCGAGCCACGCCCGCAAGGTGGAGGCCTATGCCGACGCGGTGCCGCTGTTTCAGCGCTTCGGTGTCGAGGATCAACTGGCGGCGATGTACCAGCCGGTCGTGCAGCTGAAGTCGGGCGGTTACCTGGTGATCAATCCCACCGAGGCGCTGGTCTCGATCGATATCAATTCCGGCCGCTCCACCCGCGAGCATAATATCGAGCAGACTGCGACCGCGACCAACCTCGAAGCGGCGCACGAGATTGCGCGACAGTTGCGCCTGCGCGACATGGCGGGGCTGATCGTCATCGACTTTATCGACATGGAGAACAACTCCAACATCCGTAAGGTCGAGAAGGCGATGAAGGAGGCGCTCAAGAACGATCGCGCCCGCATCCAGGTGGGCCGGATCTCGAGTTTCGGCCTGTTCGAGATGAGCCGCCAGCGGTTGCGTACCGGCGTGCTCGAAGCATCGACTCGGCAATGCCCGCATTGCGAGGGCTCCGGTCTGATCCGTACCGCTTCGTCGGCCGGCCTGTCGGCGCTGCGCATGCTTGAGGATGAGGCGGCGCGCGGCCGCGGTTCGCGGTTGCTGCTGCGCGCCAGCCAGGAGGCCGCTCTCTACGTCCTCAACCGCAAACGTGCCGAACTGGCCGAGATCGAGGATCGCTACGGCGTCGCGATCGAGATCCTTTCGGATGGGACGCTCGAGGGGGCCCGGATGAGCGTCGAAGCGGGTGGGCCGCCGCCCAGCCACGCACCGCGCCTTCCTGCGCCGATCGCGATCGAACCCGACGAGGAGATCGAGGAGGAGATCGAGGAGGAGATCGAGGAGGAGATCGGGGAGGCCGACGAGGACGAGGAGACCGAATCTGCTGGCGTCCGTGAAGATGGCGAGCGCGAGGATGGCCGGGGCCGTCGCCGCCGCCGTCGCCGTCGCCGTAGCGGTCGAGGCCGCGATCAGGAAACGCAAGGCGATACCGCTAATTCGGAGCCGGTCGAGGAAGGCGAAGCTGACGCCCAGCCCGAAGCCACCGAAGAGGCCGAGGGCGGCGAGCAACGCCGCCGTCGCCGCAGCCGTCGTGGCGGTCGCCGTCGGAGTGGCGGAGGCGACGACGGAGCGGTCGAGGAATCGACGGTCGAGCAGATCGCGGACCGCGAACCGGGGGATATGCCGGTCGACGCGTCCACCCCGCGTGTCGAGCAGCCCGCCGCGGAGGACGCTCCTGCGAAGGCTCGCCGTCGTCCCCGCGCGCGCAGGGCGGATGCCGCGCCCGTCGGCGAGGCAGTGAGCGAGGCGCCGGAAGCGGTTCCCGCGCCGAGCGAGACGCCTGTGGAGCCGGCGGAGCCGGCAAAGCCGCGCCGTGGTGGTCGCCGCAAAAAGGCCGATGCCGATGCCGAGGTGGCTCGCGCCGAACCGCTTGCGGACGAGCCGGCTGCTGCCTCGATTGCGGTCGAGGAAGCTGGGGGCGAGGAAAAGCCCAAGCGACGGCCCCGGGCACGCAAGGCAGTAGCCGCCGAGGCGGGGGCACCGGTCGAGACTGTCGTCAGTGAGCCGACGGCCTCCGATGCCCGTGCTGACTCCGACGCCGGTTCCGGCGATGATGAGGATGCCCCGCGTCGCGGCTGGTGGCAGCGGACGTTCGGCGCCTGATCATGGCCAGGCGGACCGTTTCGGGTCTGCAAGGTCGATGGCTTCACCGGCGGTTAAGCTGCGGCGGCGGAAGGCGGGCAGCATGATGTCAGCGCGTTGGGGCGGGGGTATGATAGGTGGCGGCCTGCGCGTCGCGCTGCTCCTCCTGCTGACCGTCGCGCTCGGTGTCAGGCCCGCTGCCGCGCAGTCAATCCTCCGCGACGCCGAGACCGAAGCCTTTCTCAAGGAGATCTCCGCGCCGATCATCGTTGCGGCGGGGCTTCAGCCTCGCAACGTCGATATCGTCCTGATCGGCGACAAGGAGATCAATGCATTCGTCGCGGGCGGCCAGGTCGTCTACATCCATAGCGGCCTGATCGAGGCTGCCGATAATGCCAACGAGCTTCAGGGCGTGATCGCGCACGAGCTCGGCCATATCACCGGCGGACATGTCGTGCGCTTCGACGAGGGCGCGAAAGCCGCGACCGGGATAACATTGCTGTCTCTGTTGCTCGGCGCGGCGGCGATGGCGGCCGGCGGGGGCGATGCTGGGATGGGGCTCATCATGGCGGGCCAGCAGGCAGCCCTCGGCAAGTTTCTCGCCTTTTCGCGCGTGCAGGAATCGAGCGCCGATGCGGCGGGCGTCGGGTTCCTCCAGAAGGCGGGAATCTCGGGCAAGGGCATGCTCAGCTTTTTCCTGAAGCTGCGCCAGCAGGAATATCGCTACGCTTCGAGCTATGCCGAGACCGACCCCTTCATGCAGACGCACCCGATGTCAGGTGATCGCGAGGCGACGCTGTCCGCCGATGTGATGAGTTCGCCATCCTATGACGCGAAGACTGATCCGGCGATCGACGCGAAATTCAAGCGGATCAAGGCGAAGTTGATCGGCTATATGGACGACCCGACGAGCGCGCTGCGCAAATATCCCGAAACCGACCAGAGCGCGGCTGCGCATTATGCCCGCGCCTATGCCTGGCATCGCGGCGCTTATCCCGAGAAGGCGGTCGAGGAGTCGAACAAGCTTGTCGCGCTCGCGCCGAACGACCCTTATTATCGGGAGTTGCAGGGGCAGATCCTGCTCGAATCGGGCAAGCCGCAGGACGCCATAGCTCCGCTCCGGATCGCCGTCAGGGAATCGCGCGGTGCGCCGCTTATCTCGGCGCTCCTTGGCCATGCGTTGAACGCGACCGAAGATCCCGCGCACCTCGAGGAAGCTCGGGACGTCCTGAAGGTGTCGGTCGCGCGTGATCGCGAAAATCCTTTCGCCTGGTACACGTTGGGCATGGTCTATGCGCGGCTTGGTGACGAACCACGCGCCCAGCTGGCCACCGCCGAGCGCTATGCCCTGATCGGAAACCAGCGGCTCGCCATGGCGAGTGCCGAGGCCGCGATGACCCGGATCCCCAAGGGCACGGCCGATTATATCCGTGCCGAGGACATCGCGCTTTCGGCCCGCGCCTCGGCCGACGATCGCAAGAAGCGATGAGTTTTCGCGCCTTCGTCACGAGCCGGCCAGGCGCGGCGGCGTCGCTCATCGCGGTCATCATCCTCGCCGCGGCCGGCGGATGGTATTTCGGCGCGCGACGCGACATGCCCATCCCCGCCGAGCGTGCGCGGGTCGAGGGGATCGTCCGCGACTACATCCTGGCGCATCCCGAGATCATCCCCGAGGCGATCGATCGGCTTCGCGCCAAGGCCGGCAACGACGCCTATGCCGCCAACCGGCACGCGCTGGAGACGCCTTTCGCGTCGGCCTGGGCCGGGGCGAAGGACGGTGATGTCACGCTGGTGATGTTCAGCGACTATGCCTGCGGCTTCTGTCGCGCCAGCCTGACCGATGTCGATCGGCTTATCGCGGAGGATCCTCATCTGAAGGTGGTGTGGCGAGAGATTCCGATCCTTGGTCAGGGAAGCGAGCTCGCTGCGCGCGCCGGGCTTGCCGCCGCGCGCCAGGGCCAGTTCCGTGCCTTCCACGCGCGGATGTTCGAGGCCGGCGTGCCGGACGCCGCCAGGGTCTCGGCGGTGCTCGCCAGCCTTCCGCTGGACCAGGTACGGGCCGCCGCGGAGGCGAAGAGCGCGGAGGTGTCCGAGGAACTGCACGGAAATCTTGAGCTTGCCGGCAAGATCGATCCCTCGCTCGCCACGCCGACCTTCGTCATCGCGGGCACCGTACTGAAAGGCGCGGTCGGCTATGAGGCGCTCAAACAGGCAATAGCGCAGGCGCGGGCAAAGCGACGCTGATCGATTTGGACCTGCTTCGCGGGGAAAGGGCTCACCCCCGCCGTACCACATCACCTTCGACCGTGGCGCTGGCCGGGTGATGGCGGTCGAGGTGCCCCTTGATCATTTTCAGGTTCCGGCTGTTCGACCGGAAGAAAAAGTCGGGGATCGCTCCCACCCAGGGGATGGCGCTCAGCAGCATGTCGATGCCGACATTGCCGAACATGCGGGCGAGCTGCCATTTCGACATGCCCAGGTTGTGGGCTTCCCAGGCGAGCCAGCCTCCCATTACGGCGCCGATTGCAGGTCCGACCACCGGTACCATGTCGAGCAGCACGTCGAGACCGACCGGCTTGTTGATGCCGGGGATCACGAACATCCGCTCGAGCAAGCTTTCCATCAGCTCGATCCGGCGGCGTACTGCGCCCGGATCGCTTTTCTCGCCCGGCATCTGTTTCGCCAATGCATCGAAGTCGATGGTGGTCGGGCGCTTCATCCTACTCTCCTTGGCGACTCATCGCATCAGCCGGTGTTTTGGTTCCGGATCAACGGCGCCAGCGGATGGATCGCGCGCGCGTTGGGGCGGAAACCTTCAAGCTCCCGCACTGCCAATGACCAACGCACCGGCTGTGCAAGCGGTATGAAGGGGGCTATCGCCGCCAGACGGCGTTCGGCCTCGGCGATCAGCCGCGCGCGCGCGGTGGGATCGGCCTCGGCACGGGCGGCCAGATAGGCGCGATCGGCTTCCTCACTGCATGGCCCCCCTCGTGCGCAAAGAAAATGCGCGAGATACCAGTCGGCTTGATCGGCGGGTGCCACCTCATCGATCAGGCTGAGGTCGGCGCTTGCGCCGGGATGGGCGCGTTCGATGTCGACGCCGATAGCCCGCCATTGCCGGCGCAGCGCCGCGAACAGCAGCGCGGCGCCGATTCCGTCGGGCATGGCCACAGTCAGGCTCAGCCGGCCGTTGCAATTGTGCACCCGGCACCAGCCGGCGACGATCCGACGGGCCTCGGCAACCCGCTGGGCCACCGCCTGCCCACTGGCGCCGCGGACGTTGGCGATCGCCCGCGCCCAGAAGGGGCGAGTCGGCTGGGCAATGTCGGTTAGGCCCGGCGGCAGGATGGCATGCGAAGACCGCCAGCCGGGCGCTCCCAGTGCGTCGCCGATCGCGTCGCGGTCGAGCGCCATCGACAAGGCCTGGCGAATCTCCACCGTCATCAGCGGAACGGCACGCCGGGAGATGCGGAAGCCGAACAGCCCCGTTGCCGGGTCGGCCAGGATGTTCGCCGGCGCTATTCCGGCAAGGCGCGGATAGGGGGCGTCAACGAAACCGCCTCCGGTGATCAGCGCTGCCTGTCCGCTGGCGAACCGCGCTACTGCCAGCGCCGGCCGCTCGCCGCGCAGCACTATCCGGCGTTTGCTATGCCGACTCGCGCTCTCGCCGCTATGCTTGTTCGTCTCGTCGGCCTTGAGCGCCAGTATTTTGCTGCGCCTGCCGTCAGCCGCGATTTCAAGCGGTCCTGTACCCCGCCCGTTGTGCAGGAGGGCGAAAGAAGGGCTCGCGAGTAACGCCATCAGTTCCGGGCGTTGCGAGGACAGGCGGATCTCGATCACTTCAGGCGTAACGGCCCGGATCTCCCGGATGGCGTCCAGCGTGTCGCCATGGTTCCGGCCGCGCTGGTCGCGCACCAGCCGGCGAAGCCGACGCGCCGTCGGCTCGGCTTCGGCAAGTTCGCGGGCCAGACGGAATGTATAATAGAGCCCGTCGTCGGATCGAGCCCAGCGCATCGCCACGCCGGGCTCGATCTCGGCGCCGGCGTCGAAGCGGACCAGGCCTTGCCCGATCGCGCCGAGCAGGGCGGCATCCGCACCCTGCGGCTGTTCCGCCGGCGACCGCAACCGCACCGGCCCGCCCAGCACGCTTACGTTGATCTCGTTGCCGGGCCCCTGCCTGTCACAGCCGGGCAACAACAGCGCGAGCAGCGAAATGACGAGTGCGGTGCGCTTCATTTGAGCCTGAGCGTCCAGCTTGCATGAACATTGGCGGCATTGTCGTGCCAGCCTTCGACGCGCGCGGCAACCAGCGCGCGCGTGACATATTGGTAAATCGGGATGACGGGTGCGTCCTCGATCATGATCGCCTCGGCCGTGCGCATCGCCTTCGCCCGCGCGTCGGGATCGACCGTCGCCATCGCCCGGTCGAGCGCGGCGTCGTAGCGCCGGCTTGCATAGCCGGAATAGTTGAGGGCGCCTGCGGTCGACCGATAGAGTGCGAGATAGTTTTCTGGCGCAGCGACGTCGCCGATCCAGCCTGATCGCGCGAGCTGGAAGTCGCGCCGCCGGAGGCTCGCGAAATGGAGCGATGCCTCGCTGTTGAGCAGATGCGCTTCGACGCCCAGCGGTCGCCACATCGTGGCCATCGCTACGGCGATGCGCTTGTGCTCGGCGTCGCTGTTGAAGCGGATGGCGAACGTCAGCGGGCGATGCGGGCCATAGCCTGCCTTGGCCAGCTGAGCGCGGGCCACGGCAGCGCGGCGCGGAACAGCCCAGTCCGCCCAGGCCGGTCTATAGCCGCCAGGCTGTCCCGCGACCGCCGGAGGCACCACGCCCCAGATCGGCGCCGCCGGTGGGCCAATGATGCTCGCGGCGATCCAGCGTCGGTCGATCGCCATCGACAGCGCGCGGCGAACGCGGACGTCGTCGAACGGCGGCCTGGTCGTGTTGAACACAAAATAATAGGAGCCGTTGAGCGCGGTCGCATGGACCTGCGTGCTCAGCCGCTCACGCAGCCGGACAGCACGGGTCGGCGGGAAATCGCCGATGTCCACGGCGCCTGCCAGGAAGCTGCGCATTGCGGTCAACTTGTCGGTGATCGGCCGCCATTCAACCTCGCGGATGGGCGCCCGGCCGCCGTGCCAGTTGGGATTGCGGCTCAGGACCATCCGCTCGTTGAGCCGCCATTCGACGAGCCGGTAGGCCCCCGACGTTACCAACGGCCGCTCGGCGGTCCACCTGTCTGCCAGCGCGGCGATGCGGTGGATGGGTAGCGCGGCCATCGCGGGCAGGGCGAGCAACTCGGGCAATGCCGGCATCGGCGCGCGCAGCCGCACGACCACCTCCGCCCGTTCGGCCGTGACGCTCGCGAGGTTTTCGAACAGCGCGGCATGCGGAGAGGCGTTGTTCGGATCGCGCAGGCGCTTGAACACCGCGGCGAAAGTCGCCGGCGTGATCGCCACGCCATCGGAAAAGCGCAGGCTCGGCTTGAGCGCAAAACGCCAGACCAGGCCGTCTCTCGATAATGCCCATCCGCTCGCCAGCGCCGGCTCCGCTCGCCCGGTGCCGCCGATTCGCGTCAGCCCCTCGAACTGATCCCAAGCGACACGCGTGGTGGCGAGGTCGGTCGACTTCTGCGGATCGAGACTCTTCACCTCGTCATCGGCGACGCGGATCAGCCGATCGTTCGGCAAAACCTCGCCTCCGCCGTCCTGACAGGCGGGTAGGATGAGAAGAAGCGGAAGGATCAGGCGGCGCATCGGCGGCCAGACTGTGGCCCGATGAAGGGGCGGTTCTCAACCCTCAATCGTCATGCTGCTTGGTAGCGGTCCTCATCCGGACCGTCCTGATCGCTTCATCGCGGCGGACGGCCAAGCTCCGTGCCGATCACTGGCCGACAAAATGGGTTGCGAACCGTTCGCATTTCAGTTTCGAAATCAACTGTCATCAAAGCCGGTTAAGCGGCCATGACCATAGGGAGTAGATCAGGTGGGGTTGAGCGGCGTGTCCTGTGTCGGTGTTCGGAGATTGCTGTTTGCGGCGCTGATTCTGCCGGGCAGCGGCGGGGCTTTGGCCCAGACGACGCAGTTCGAGAGCGAACAACGTCGCGCCGCCGCGACATCGTCGTCGGAGGATGATGACACCATCGTCGTCACCGGACAGAGCCAGCGCGCCGCCGCTGTCGGCGATATCAGGCCGGAGCAGACGCTAAACGCTGGCGATGTCCGGGCGCTGGGGGTCGGCTCGGTGGCCGAATTGTTGCAGGACCTGGCGCCGCAGACCCGCAGTGACCGCGGGCGCGGCGGTGAGCAGCCGGTCACCCTGCTGAATGGCCGGCGCGTATCGAGCTTCGCGGAGATACGCAACATCCCTGCCGAGGCGATCGAGCGCGTCGACATCCTGCCCGAGGAAGTCGCCCTCAAATATGGCTACAGCGCCGATCAGCGCGTCGTGAACATCGTGCTCCGCCGCCGCTTCCGGGCGGTGACGACCGAGGTCGAAGGCGGCCAGACCACCGATGGCGGCGGCAAGGTCGGCACGGTGGAGGGCACGCTTTTACATGTTCGTCGCGAGCAGCGGCTCAACCTCCACCTCGAATATAGAGCGAGCGCGGCGATTACCGAGGCCGATCGGAATCTCGTCTCGCGCAGTGGCGGGCGGCCGTTCGATCGTGCCGGTAACATCGTCGGTCTCGATGGCGGTGAGATCGATCCGGGACTGAGCGCACTGGTGGGAACGCCGGTAACGATCGCGGGCGTTCCCGGCGCCGTGCCGACACTTGCCGATTTCGCGGCCACCGCCAATCGTGCGAACAGCACCAATGTCGGGCGGTTCCGTACGATCCGACCGGAGACGCGATCCTTCAACGCCAACGTGGTCTATTCGCGCACCATCCTCGGCAATGTCGGCGCAACGATCAACGCCTCGCTTGACCGGAGCGACAGCGACAGTAGGCGCGGGCTGCCCGGAGCGAGTCTGCTCGTGCCCGGCGCCAATCCTTTCTCGCCCTTTGGTCAGGACACAAGGCTGTTCCGTTATCTTGGTGATGATCCGCTCCTGCAGAATGTCAGGACCGTCACCGGCCATCTCGGTTTCACGCTCGACAAGGACATCGCCCATTGGCGCCTGTCACTGACCGGCAACTATGATCATGGCGAAACGCGAACACGCACCGGTCGTGGCAATGATGTGACAGCGCTGCAGGCGGCAATCATCGGCGGCGTGAATCCGTTCGGCACCTATCCGGCCGGGCTGCTCGACGTGCGACTGGTCGATCGGGCCAAATCGACGTCCGACAGCGGCAATCTCCAGTTCGTCGCGACGGGGCCGGTCGCCAGGCTACCCGCTGGCGAGGTCGGCGCGACCTTTAAGGCCGGCATCGACACGCTGCAGTTCGACGCCCGATCGCTGCGGTCCGGAACTATTGCGTCGAGTGATCTCTCACGGACCGACGTGAACGGGCGCTTCAATCTCGACCTGCCGCTCACCAGCCGGCGGGAGCGCGTACTGGCCGCGATCGGCGACCTGTCGCTCAACATCAACGGTGGCTTCGACCGCTATTCCGATTTCGGCACGCTCGGCACCTGGGGTTATGGCGCCAGTTGGAAGCCGACAGCGGGCGTCAGCCTGATCTACTCGGCCACCGAGGAGCGCGGTCCGCCGAGCGTCCAGCAGCTCGGCAATCCGGTGATCGTGACACCGGACGTGCAGACATTCGACTATGCCACCGGACGGACCATCGACATCGTTCAGACCGGCGGCGGCAATCCCGCGCTCGATGCCGATCGGCGACGCGTGACGAAGATCGGGCTGACGCTCAAGCCGTTCAAGGCGGATGTCACCTTGACCGCCAATTTCATCGACAGCCGCATCCGCAACGCGATCGCGAACTTTCCCGAACCGACGGCGGCGATCGAGCGCGCCTTCCCCGATCGATTCACCCGCGATGCCGACGGTGATCTCGTCGCCATCGATGCACGGCCGATCAACTTCTCCCGTCAGGATCGGAGCGAGCTGCGCTGGGGCGTCGATTTCACGCACCGTCTCAAGACGTCGGAAGCGCTGCTTCAGGCAATCCGCGACAGCCCCAGGGCCAAGCGCGAGCGTGAGCGACGCCGCGCCGAGGCGGTCGCACGCGGCGAGGCTCCGCCACGGCGCCCGGACGAGGGCATTCCGGGCGCGGCCGTGCTGCCTGACGGGCGCGCCGGCGCAGCACCGGGTTCGTCCGGAGGCGGCGCGCGCGGCCGAGGCGGATTCCGCGGGCCCGGCGGAGGACTCGCGCAGGGCGGGCGTATTGCCGTCTCCTTCTTCCACACATGGCATTTCAAGGATGAGGTCTTGATCCGGCCCGGCCTGCCCAGGCTCGATCTCCTGAACGGCGACGCGCTCGGATCGAATGGCGGCACCTCTCGCCACGAACTCGAAGCGCAGTTCAACTATGCCAATAATGGCATCGGGTTCCGCCTGACCGGCAATTGGCAAAGCGGGTCGACGGTGCGAGCACCGACGCCGGCAGGCACCTTGCGCTTCTCTCCCCATATGACCGCCAATGCCCGGCTGTTCATCAACCTCAATCAGCAGATCCGGCTGCTCGAACAGGGCTGGGCGCAGGGCGCCCGTCTCGCGCTCAAGATCGACAACATCTTCAACGCCCGCCGCGATGTCCGCGACGGCACCGGCGCGACGCCGCTGCGCTACCAGGGCGGCTATCTCGACCCGGCCGGGCGCGTGATCCGCATCGAATTTAGGAAGCTGCTGTTCTGAGGTCTGTGGGATTTAGGATTGCCATCTATCCCCGGCAAAGGAAGCTGCCGCCGAAGGACGGCCGACCGAAAATATCTTAGTCACAGGATTGTGCCCTAACATGGGATTCGAGATCAACCGCTCGTAAACGTTCCTCGGAGCGCGGATACCGTACCGGCGCAAGAGATCGTTGCAGGGGTTGGCGCGCCGCTGATCGAATGGTGGCCGATCATTCATCGCCGGCAGGGGGATTATGCAAAGTGGGGCATGACCTTTTCGCCGTAGGCTCGTAGTATCGTCACCTGTTGATCGAAGGGTATCAGGCCTTGCGGGACGCTGAACTGCATATATTCGGGATTGGCGGCCTCGATTAGCTCGTCGGTGCCACGGCGGATATCGTCGGCCGTTCCCGCCACGAGATGGCCGACGCGCTCGAGTCGATCGAGCGTCCATTCACCCGGAGGCAGGCGAACTTTTCCGGCCGGCCATTTGTCCTCGTCCTCGGCAACGCGGAAGCCCTCCCAGAAGCCGAAGCCCCCTCCAAACTCCCGATAATAGAGCGCCGGTATCGTATATTCGGCCATCTTAAGCGCCGCCTCGCGGCTTTCGCCCAAACACCAAAGCCGCGCGGACGTAATGTTTTCGCCGAGCGCGAATTGATGGCCCGCCGCTTGCGCGTGGCTTCGGTAGAGTTCCGCGTTCCTGCGGAAGCTCTCCACCGACGTCGTAGTGATGGTCGGTACGATCTTGCGCTCCGCCGCCCATTTTATGGTCGCCTCGCTGGCGGAAAAAGCAGTGAAGATTTGCGGGTGAGGCTTTTGGAACGGCTTAGGAACGACGTTAATCTTCTTGAGCTTGCCATCTGCCACTATTCCCGGTGTCCCGTATTTTTCGGTCCAGCTGTGTGCCGGCCAGTCCGTGCCCGGATCATTAGGAAAGGGATATTCCCAGAACTCGCCCTTGAACGAAAAGGCTTCCTCGCTCCAGGCCAGTTGAAGGATTTCATAGACCTCCTCAAAAGCCCTCCGGTTTATCGCATCCTTGTCCGAAAAGGCCGTCCCCAGTTCCGCGGTCCCGCCGGTAGGGCCTGACGAGGCCGTAGAGGACGCACCATATTTCTGCGCCATGTTGTTGAACCAGCGCGTCTGGTACCCGCGCGCCAGGCCGACTATGGCGCGACCCTGGGTCAGCTGATCGAGCCATGCCGTCTCGATAGCCAGCCGAAGCGGATTCCACGCGGGCAGGACATAGCCGATAGGGCCGATGCGAATATGCTTGGTCCGGCTGGCGATGAAGTGATGGAAAGCTGCCGTACCGCCCATCTCCAGCCCCTCCTCATGAAGATGGTGCTCCACGGTCGTAATGACGTTAAAGCCGAGATCCTCGGCTATATGCGCCAACTCCCCCACCTCGCGCAGCATGTTCTGAAAGCGATCCGTGCGCGCTGCGATCGGTCTGAGCGCCGCGCGCTCTTCCAGGGTGCAGGGAATCGAGGGCAGTAAGGATAGCATGAACTTCATGATGCTGGTCGATCCGGTCCGATTGTCGCGGGGCCGAGGCGCGACGGCTGGCCTTTTGTCCTTCACAACTTGTCGGCATGGCCTGGCGGGTTCAATTTCCATGCTGTCGATATTTATTGGCTCGGCCTATGGATGATCCCTAGGTTCGTGGCGCAGGAAGACGGTTATGGAGTTTGACTTTCGCGGTCTCGCCACGTTCGTTGAGCTCGCCGAAGAACTGTCCTTCACACGCGCGGCCGAGCGGCTTGGCATAACGCAGCCACAGCTCTCCATCAGGCTTCGCGCACTTGAGGAGCGGCTCGGTTTTCTGCTCTTCGAGCGTAGCTCACGTCGCGTAAGGCTGACCTATCAGGGCGAGCAGCTGCTCCCCAGGGCAAGGAAGGCTCTGGACCAGCTCGATGGCGTGAATCAGCAGGCTCGCGCGATGAAATCAGGCCTGGGCAGCACCATCAGGGTCGGCGTGTCGGACTATGGCCGCGCGCTCAGGCGCAGAATCCTCAATCGGTTCATGGCTCTCAATTCCAGCACCACCGTCGACGTCGAGCTGATACGGGATGGGACTGAAACGCGCATAGGCCTTGCGGCCGGGCGATGGGATATCGCGATGCTGCCCGAGACCGAGCCTCTGCCCCCGCTGTTCGATACAATCGAACTGGCGAGCCTGTCCGTTGGCCTGATAGTGCCTGAGGGTTCGCTGCTGTCCCGTGCACCGGAGGTCGACCTTGATGCACTGCGCGGCCAGCCCGTCGCGTTATTCCGCCGTGATCTTTCGCCATCCTTTCACGATCGTCTCGCCGACTTACTCGCCCCCGCCGACACAAGGATTCTCCATCTGCCTGAGGCAAGCGAGGACGGGGTCCTCGAATATGTCCGCGAATGGGGCACCCCCGTACTGTGCGCATGTTGGTGGGTGACGGAGCCGGACCGGCCGGACGGCCTTGTCCACCGGGCAATTTCGGGGCGTTCATTCAAGGTGCCATATCTTGCGGCGAGAAGGCGCGGACCCGCGTCCAGATCAGCCAACCGGCTGTGGGCCCTTGCCCGCAGAATGGGAACAATTCAGCCCGCTCTGCTAACGGGGTCGGCCGAAGAGCTACCGTGAACCAGCGGTTTGGCGATCCGGCTGGTTGTAGCCAATCTCGAGGATTACCCGCTCCTCCGCGAGGCAGATAAATGCGGCCCCCCCAATAAACAAGGCGGAATCCTGATGCTGCTCGTCTTGAATCGCGCGGGAGTTCCAGGATTGCTCGTAATCCTCCGCGGACGCCCACCACAATTCCGCAGTGCCGTCGAAGGGCGGCTCGGTCTTCCCGCCATAGTGGGAAGCATCGAGATGCGTTTGAACATAGCGAAGAAGGAGCGGTGTCCGGGTAACGATCGGGCCATGCCGGTTCGCCCAATAATCCTGAAACTGGCCTACGGAAAATCCGTCCCTTCGCTTTACGAAGGCCACCAATTTCACGCCACCGCGCGGCAGGGCCTGCCGGGGATCGCCGACGACCACATGCTCTCGCCCGATAAAAGTTCCAATGCCATCCTGCGGCAAGGCGCCAAGCGAAGCTCTGACCGATGAAATATCCTCGTCGACCCACACGCTTTCGAGCACGCCGGGGAAAGGATTGACGACGTTGCTCGTGATCTCTCCGGCCACGGGGACGGAAATCGCCAGCCGTTCCAGGCCTGGGAATCTGTCGAGCCAAAATCTATCCCCGGCAGAGGAAGCTGCCGCCAAAGGACGGCCGACCGAAAATATCTTAGTCACAGGATTGTGCCCCAACATGTGATTCGAGATCAACCGCTCGTCAATGTTCATCCATATGCTGTGCAGCGTACGTGCCCTGATCAATTTCGATGCAATCGATATTTATTGGTTTAAACAATAGGACTCTGCTTGGAGCGCGAATACCGTACTGGCGAAAGAGATCGCCGCAGCGGTTGGCGCCCGCTGATTCGAACAGCACGTCATGTCGACCACCCAGGTGCATCAAGCCTGAATAAGTATGACGCGGTCAATTTCCGCCTGGCCTTGCAATATCGCAGTGCCGGAAAGAAGTGCGCCGGCACTGCGCGAAGAAACCGCGGCGAATTTCCGGTATATTCAGCTTCGCCGCGGTCTATGCTCGTCGCAATTCCTTCGCGCGACCTAGAAATTGACGGTCAAATCCACGCCGAACGTCCTTGCCCGTTCATATTGAGCAGCGATGACATTGACGAGCGAGAGCATGAATGTCGGCTTCTTGGCATCGAAAAGGTTTCGCGCCCAGAGTGCCACGCTAGCGTCGGCGCCGCCGATCTTGAACCCGTCGAGGCTCGCGCGCGAATTGACGATCCAATAGCCCTTAACCGTGCTTGAGGAGCGGAAGGCGTCCTGTAGCGCTTGCGTGAAAGTGGTCGTCACCACCGGAATGCCTGCCACCAGATGCATTTTCGAACGATAATTGGCGTCGGCACGGAGGGTCAGCCGCACATCATCGAACAGCGGCTCGGTTTCATACTGGCCACTCAGATTGGCCGTCCATTTGGGCCGGCTTTGCGGGAAATACACCTCCGTCCCTGCTGTGACTACCGGGAAGAGCTTCGTGAATTTATAATCCGTATATCCAAGGCCGCCAGAGAAGGTCAGGCCCGGGGCAGGAGCAAGCTCGGTCTCCAGTTCAAACCCTTTCGCTTTGGCCGCACCCGCGCTGACCAGAAAGTTGGTGAGTTCAGGACGGGGCGGGGTGAGTGCGCTACCGTTTCCGCTGAACTGCACATTATTATATTTGACATGGAAAATCGCGAGGTTGGTGCGCAACAGACGATCGAACCAATCAGCCTTGATGCCGCCCTCAAGAGACTTGGCGGTCTGCGGTCCAAACTCGAGCCCACCAATACTCCCGCCGGAAATGTATCCTGTGCCATATTTGGTGTAGAGCAGAATATCTTTCTGAGGTTTGAAATTAACACCAAGATTATATGTTACGCGACTATTCCTATAGTCTACCACAAATTGTCTCTGGTTGGTGGCGCTAACCAGATTGCGGTCGATGCCATTCTTCTTGTCCTTGGTATACCGGATACCGGCAACGACATCCAGCTCTGGCATCAAGTGAAACTCGCCTTGGCCGAAGGCCGCATAAGATTTGGAGGTAACGTTCGAGTCTCGGCTCATTGTTCCAGCAGGCTGTCCGGCAAACGGTACCGCAAAGTTGGGGTAGACGCGGAAGCCGCCGCTCTTGGCTTTGCCCAGGCCGGCATCCTCACCGACTCCCCCGCGAACATTACGGTTCCGGAAGTATAATCCGCCGACCGTCGCGGTCACGAAATCGGACTGATAGTTGAGTTGAAGCTCCTCGCTGAACTGCCGGTCCCCACCTCTGGTCGGCGTAGCTTGCACCAGAAAGGGTGCGCCGACCGTAGTGGCAGCGAGGGGGCCGAGCGCGCTCGCGAAAATCGGTGCGCCGGTGTTGATGGTGACACCGGCGCCGCTTATGTCGACAAACGGCGCGATATATTGGACCTTGCGGTATGCGAGTATATTCTTGACCGAGAACGCGGTGGAGATTTCGTAATTTATCACGAGATTATGACCATAGCCCTCGATGTGGCTGGGAACGGTGTTGCCGTTGTTCACGGCTTTCGGCCGGTTGGGCTGGATCGGCGTTATCGTGGCGGGATCCTGCGTGGCGAGCAGGCCGCGTACAAGGGTGTTGGCATAGGCTAGTCCGGTGCCGTCGGATGTGAAGTCGCTTTCGTTATAATCGAACCGGTACACCATTTTCAAACCCGTGCCCGGATCGTACTTCAATGCCGCCTGAATGCCTTCCGCGTTGTTGCTGCCGAGATATTTTGCGGAGGTAAAGGTTTTCAGCCGGCCGTACGCCGGGGAAAGGTCCCAGACCAATCCGGGCCGCAGGTTGCGAATGTCGCCGCGCCGCTCCGAATGAACATAGCTCAGCGAGGCGCTGAAGTCGCCGATTCTGCCCGTGTCCACGCGCGTGGCGCTGCGGAACTGGCGATAATTGCCGTAGGTGAGAACCTGCTTCACGCGGAAGTCATCGCGGGGCTCGGGCGTATACACGCTTATCGCGCCGCCGGTCGCGTTGCGACCGAACAGCGTCCCCTGTGGTCCGCGCAGCACCTCGATCCTCTCGAGTTCAGGGAAGTCGTTACCGACGTTGGTAGACGCGATGTAGACGTCGTCGATATAATAGGCGATGCCCCGGTCCGCGCCCAGCGCGGTGGTGCCGGCATATTCTCCGCGTATCGTGTAGAAGGGGACGGCGGATCCGCCTACCGGCGAACGCGCCGTGAGGTTCGGAACGATCCCGCTCAGATCCCGAAGACTGGTGATCCGATTGGCCGTGAGGGCGGAAGGCGCCAGCGCCGTCAGGGCGACCGGAACGTCCTGTAGTCGCTGCTCGCGGCGCTGGGCGGTGACGACGATCTCCTGTAGGCCCGTGGCATCCGTCTCTGCCGCGGCTGGCTGGTCAGCCTCAGCCTGTGCCAAAGATGGTGCAAAAATCGCCGCCGCCGCGACCGTGGCAGCGAGCGCCCGACGCCTCGCAGCGCAATACCGAGCTACCGACATGTTCATAATCCCCTCCCTTATGAGCGTCCGCGGGCGTCTGCTCTTTTCTTGTTCGCCCATATCCTCCCTTTTTTGGGCAAGTGGGTTCCAGCGTCCAATATCAATAATGGTTAAACTACATAGGTAGGAGATATGATAACGGCGAATGCGGCGTGTTGACCCCCGCTTTTGAGAGGCTCGCGCAGAGGTCCGGTTGCGTTCGCGCTTCCCTTGCCTTGCCCGTGATGCGCGGACATAGGCGATATCTTCCAATCAACCTGAAGCTTTGCGGATGGGCTATGCGAGGTTGAATCCGGCGACCCGGCCTAACTGAGAATGCGGGCGATATGCGCTTCGATTAAAGCGTCGGCGGTGGTCGCCATGGCGGCGCAGGGCCCTTGGCTCCCGAAGATATGGTGCGCGGCCATGCCCCCTTCGAGAATCAGGATGAGGCCGTCGGCCAATTCTTCGGGCCGGTCGACGTCTAGCCGCCGCGTCATGCCGACGATGCGGGCGCGCAGATCGGCCTTGCAGGTCTCGAGCACGGTTCGTCCCGGATGGCCGGGCTCGGGAATCTCGACTGCAGTATTGCTCATCGGGCAACCGCGGAAATCCGGTGCGGCGGCCTTCGCGGCGAAATAATATATGGTCGCCCGAAGCTGCTCGCGCGGGTCGTCACCTACTTCGGCGATGACGCGGTTCAGCGCATCGCGTCCCTCACGAGCGCTTTCCTCGAGACACGCCGCAATCAGTTCGTCCTTCGAGGCAAAGGCGCGATAGAGGCTGGGCTTGGTCACTCCCGCCTTGCACACGATTTCGTCGACGCCGACCGCACGAATGCCCCGATGATAAAACAGATCGCGCGCCGCCTCGAACACGCGCGTCGCCGCGTTCTTCTTCAATCCGCCGCACTCGCTCTCGCACGACGAGGCTTTCTTGGCTGCCGACACAGGTCATCCCATCCGATGGAAGTACAGATGTAACAGGTCGGTACGGCTGTTTCAATATCTGCTCAGCGACATCCGTTTGCGACGCGCTTTGGTCCACAGATGACGGGCCAACATCGTGGGTGGCATCCGAATCCAATGCGATCGTGCGTAAAAGGCCAGCCGCGAAAGGGGACGGGTGGGCCGTCCCCAGCCGTCGCGCGCGAGCAGACGGCGGCTGTAGAGACTGTCCACCATCCGGTCATGGCCGGCCAGCCGCAGCTCGACCGGGGTTGCGAACAGCCGCTCGGCAAGGCGAAGCGCACGGGCGACCGGTTCGCGCATATGATGGAGCGCTGCACGCTCGCTAAGCGTCCTCCAGAAGTTCGGCGCTGCGGCGAATAGACGGAGGAGCCGGTCGATGTCCCAGAGATTGCGCAGGCCGCCGCTGAGGTCGCCGTCCGCAAGCAGATGACAGGCGGCGTGGACGATCATGTCGGCCGGGCTCAGAATCGCGAGACCCGGCGCGATATCGATGCTTGCGGCGATCAGCGCGCCTGCATCGGGCGTGCGGCGCGCGGTGAGCGGGACGATGCTGTGGTGGACATCGATCATCGTGCCACGATCCTTGTGGATCAGCGGGGGCAATTCATGCATCCAGCGGCGGTAATAGGATTGATCGTAGGAATCGGAGGTCGCCCACTCGAAGCCGGCGTCCAGCAGCGCTGCTTCCGCCGCGTCGAGGCGGTCGTGCGCAATGAGGATATCCAGATCGCCTGCCGATCGACCGACGGCCGCGGGCAATCCGGCGAAGGCAAAGGCGCTGCCCTTCAAGAGGATCGGTGCGATGTCGACCGCGTTGAGCGCGCGCCTTGCCATCTCGACCTCCCATAGCAATCGGGTGCGGTCGAATTCGGCCTGGGCCCGCGCGCCGTCGAGCGCTTGTGCGGCGGGCCCCGGAATCGGCAGGTCAGCCAGGCGATAGGCGAGCGACCCATCGAGCCGCTCCGCGCGCGCGATCGCCAGAAGCTCGGTCCACTGGCCAGGACCCAGCGACAGCGCCGAGATCGGATCGGCCAGGGCATGGGCAAGAGGCAAGGCGTGCTTCACAGCCCGATCTCGATGCAGAACTGCTCGACGATGGCGAGCCCGGCGGCGCTGTCAGGATAGGCGAAGCGGGCTGCGGGTATCGTGTCGACGATGCGCAGCATCGCCTCGAAGGCCCGCTGCCCGAGCGCGATGTAGTTGGTCGATCCTTCGGTCAAGCGAGCGAAAAGCTCCGAGCGGCTGACGCCGGCGCTGTCGCTTGGAAAGCCGAAAGCGGGGAACAGGATCAGTGCTGGCATCGCGCTTTCATTCATCCGCGCGATGGCATCCGCTTGTGGTCGCAGGTGACGCAATGCGCCCTTCGGCGTGCCGGTCAGGACAGGCCCGAACCGACTCTCGTCGGCGACGCATGCCTGCATTTCGGCGATGGCATCGTTTTTGAGGCTTATCGGGCGCGGGAAAGGCAGCACGCAAAGGGTAGCGAGGTCGATCAGGACAAATTCGTCGGCCAGAACGCGCCAGCCGGCTTCGCCGAGGAGCGCCGCCAGCGTCGACTTTCCCGATCCCGATTCTCCGGGCAGGATCAGCGCCTTGCCGCCCCGTTCGACAGCGGCGGCGTGGATCAGCAGGTAACGCCGCTCGCCGAGCGCGACCTGCATGTTCATCGCCATTTCGAGCGCGAGCAGCGCGTGTCGCAGCGCCATCGGAACCATGTCAGGCAGGCAGTGATCCCCCGCGATCGCCGCTTGCGGGCGGAGCCATCGCCGCCAGGGCTTGGGCGGCGCGATCCGCGCAGTGAGCGTGGCGATCCCCTCCTCGGGTGTCGGATATCCGGCATAGAGACGGCGGAGCGTATCGATCGGGCGGCGCCAGGGCGATCCGACCCGGAAGCCGGCATGCCCGATACGGACCTCGAACCGGTACATCAGCAGCGCCGGACCAGGCCGACTGCGACCAGCTCGGCCAGCCGCACGGCGATCACCGTTCGGGCTTCGGCATCGGCTCCAAAGCCGAACCGCTCGCACAGCGCGTCGGTCAGAGCTTCGGCCGTCATCGGGCGCCCGCTGATCAACTCGAGCATCTCGGGGGCGGGACGCTCGAGGAAATGGGTTGTGCCGGACGGGCGATGGAAGACGAGCAACAGTCCGTCGATCTGTCTCGTCAGGCAAAGCTGAGGGAAATCGGTCTTGAAGAGCGGGGAGAGCACTGTCCTAACGGTGATGCGGCAGAGGTCTCAGGAGATACGGCTCTGGATCGAGGCATAGCAGGTATAGCCTTCCTTACCAGACGATAGCGTCTTGATATAGTTGTTGAAAGCGCTGGTTTCGTCCTGGCCGTAGCCGCTGTAGAGCGTGCCGTAGTTCAGCGAATTCTTGACGTCCTCGCCCGCAAGCGGCGAGTCGGGAGGAGCATAGGCATTCTTGCTACCGGCCTTCACCACGCTGCCGTCATTCTTGATCCATTTGCCCGCCTGGCTCGATTGCGGAACGGGAATCGAGCATTTGATCGCCGAAACTGCCGCCTGGGCGACGCCCGGACGGATCGTGAAGACGACAGCGCCGCTCAAGGCCGCGATGCGGAGCATCGCTCGACGCGAGGCAATCTGATCCTCGGAACCGGCCTCGCTGCCCCGGTCGGATCGCGCATCGCTCGCCACATGGCCGGTTTCATTCTCTTCACGCATCGCACTCCCCCACGGCCCTGCGCTCCTGTCTATCCCGAATGTCGGCTCGACGCGAGGGGAAGCCGACATGAAGCGCGCTCGCTCGCACATTTATGTCCGACAGATTTCACAATTGCCGTATAGAGGGGCTGGATGAAGCATGACCCGTTACCTGCGATCGGGGACCGAGTCGCAACGACGGACCGGCGCGCGCTGCGCTGCGTCACCGCCGTGACAATGGTCTCGGCCGCGGCGTGGCTATTGTCCGCTCCGCTGTCGGCTGCGATCGTGGTCGGCCTCATCGCCGGTTTCTTTGTCTGGATCGCCGGTAAGCCGACGCGGGGGTCGACCGCGCTGATCCCCGCGCCGGTGATCGACCTGCCCCCCGACAATAGTCAGGAGCTGATGGACGCGGTCGACGACGTCCTGTTGATCATAGATCGGCAGCGCATCACGCGTGCGAACATCGCCGCGCGCAAGCTTTTCGGGATCGAGAAGATCGAAGGTGATTATCGGCTGGCGTTGCGGCATCCGGTCGCCGCCGAACTGATTGCGTCGGAGCGCGAGACCGATCGACCGATCGAGATCGCCGGCATCGGTGATCCCGATCGTCGCTGGGCGATGAGCGTCCGTCGCCTCGATGGCCGTGCGCGGCTGGTGACGTTGCGTGACCGCACCGACAGCTGGATCGCCGAGCGGATGCGCGTGGATTTTGTTGCCAATGCCAGCCACGAGCTGCGCACGCCGCTGTCGACGATCCTCGGCTTCGTCGAGACGCTCAGCGACGCTTCCGCTGCCGATGATCCGGCGATCCGGCAGAGATTTCTTGGCATCATGATGGGCGAGGCGAAGCGTATGCAGCAACTCGTCGACGATCTTATCTCACTGTCCCGGATCGAAGCCGACCGCTATGCCGTGCCGCAGACCCAGCTCGCCTTGTCGCCGGTGATCGAGGAGGTGGCGGGTGTCATCCGGGCGGGGCTTCGCGACGATGCCGATCGCCTCGCACTCGAGTTGTCGCCAGCGCCGCTGATCCAGGGCGATCGGGTTCAGATCGCACAGATGCTCCATAATCTGATCGGCAACGCGATCAAATATGCTCGTCCCGGCACGGCGATTCATGTGTCGCTTGGCACGCAGAACGATCGCGTGGTCTTGAAGGTCGCTGACGAAGGCGAGGGCATCCCGCCTGAACATCTGCCGCGGCTCACCGAGCGCTTCTATCGCGTCGATCCTGGCCGCAGCCGAGCGGTAGGAGGAACTGGGCTCGGTCTGGCCATCGTCAAGCATATCGCCGAGCGGCATCGCGCGACCCTCGAGATCGCCTCCAAGCTCGGCGCGGGCACAGTCGTCACGGTCAGCTTTCCCGCGGCGCGCGACGCCTTGTCATCATAGTGAAACACGCAGCCCACATACGCGCGGCAGGAATATGTCGGGCGTGGCAGCCCAGGGGAACAAGCATGGCGACCGGACACACCGTTAAGGCGTTTGACGAGGATCTCGGGCAGCTCCGCGCCCTGATCTCGGAGATGGGCGGTCGCGCGGAGACGGCGATCACTGGCGCGCTCGATGCGCTCGTCAACCGGGACCTCGAATCGGCAGCAAAGATCGTCGAGGGTGATCGTCGGATCGACGAGCTCGAGGCCGAGGTCGAGCGACAGGTGGTCCGCCTGATTGCGCTGCGGGCGCCGATGGCCGACGATCTGCGCGAGGTGCTTGCCGCGCTCAAGATCGCCGGCCTGGTCGAGCGGATGGGCGACTATGCCAAGAACATTGCCAAGCGCATCGCGCTCGTGCAGGAGGCGCGCGGCATGGAAGCGCTCTCGGTGCTCCCGGCAATGGGCAAGATCGTCACCGAAATGGTTCGCAACGTGCTCGACGCCTTCGTTATGCGCGATGCCGGAGCGGCGACCGCAGTTGCCGCGCGCGACAGGGCGGTCGACGATTTCTACAACAGCCTGTTCCGTACGCTCCTGACCTACATGATGGAAAATCCCCACAATATCACCGCGTCGACGCATCTGCTGTTCATAGCGAAAAACCTCGAGCGGATCGGCGACCATGCGACCAACGTCGCCGAAATGGTGTATTTCGCCGCAACCGGCCGCCAGATGGCGGAACGGGCCAAGGGCGAGGATCCGCTGATCGGAGAAGCTGGATGAACGGAGTCGGCTAATGGGACGTGCGCGCGTATTGCTTGTCGAGGACGACGCAGCCCTGGCGGAGCTTGTGAGCTGGCACCTCGAACGCGAGGATTTCGAAGTCGAACGGACGTCGGACGGCGACGAAGCGATCCTTCTGGCGCGCGAGACGCCGCCCGATCTTGTCCTGCTCGACTGGATGATCGAGGGCGCGTCGGGCATCGAGGTCTGCCGCCGCCTCCGCCGCCTGCCCGATACCGCGAACGTGCCGATCATAATGCTGACGGCGCGTGGCGAAGAAGAGGACCGCGTTCGCGGGCTGGAGACGGGCGCGGACGACTATGTCACCAAGCCCTTTTCTCCGCGCGAATTGCTGGCCAGGGTCGGCGCCGTGCTCCGCCGGGTCCGGCCGGCACTGGCCGGAGAGCGGCTCGCTTACGCTGATATCGAGATGGATACCGCCAGCCACCGCGTGCGGCGCGCCGGCGCGCCGATCATGCTCGGTCCGACGGAGTTCCGGTTGCTTAAGCATTTTCTCGAACATCCCGGTCGCGTCTTCTCGCGCGAGCGGCTGCTCGACTCCGTGTGGGGTCGCGATAGCGACATCGAGCCCCGAACGGTCGACGTCCATATCCGCCGGCTGCGCAAGGCGATTAACCCCGCCGATGCGCCCGACCTGATCCGCACGGTGCGCTCGGCCGGCTACGCTCTAGATGCCGAAGGTACCGCCTAGGGGTACCGCGCGGAGCGACCCACGGATGACCGTCTAATCGCCGACCAGCTTCATCAATCGACGTTCGACCGGGGCCAATATCGGGCCGAGTTCGTGCCCACGCTTGAGGATGGCGCCACCTTCGCCGATCAGGCTCCATATCCCCTGCCGGTGGCGCAGGGCAGGGCGCTTCTCGATCCGATATTCGGGACGCTCGGCCGCGCGGCGAAAGGCGGCGAAGCAGGCGGCGTCGCGGCCGAGATCGATGGCATAGTCGCGCCAAAGTCCGGCCGCGACCATGCGACCATAGAGGTCGAGGATACGGGTCAGCTCAGGGCGGTCGAAGGCGATCTGCGGCGGCTTGTTCGGAAAAGGGGAAATCGTGCCCATCAGGCGCGTTCGCGGTCCCCTGTGCTTCCCGAGCGTGAAGCATCGCGTTCGTCGATCAGCGAAGCGATGCGGCCACGCAGCGTCTCCAGCTCGCAGCGCAATATCTCGAGCTGTTGCGTCTGGGGGTCGTATCGCTCGCTGCACGGCGTACCATAGGGCACGAAACCGCGCTGATATTCCCTCGCGTCGACGAGCATCGGCTTGGCCGGTATGCCGACCATCACCTGCCCCTCGCCGACGTCCTTGGTGACGACCGCGTTGGCGCCGATGCGTGCGCGCGGCCCGATCGTGACCGGCCCGAGAATGGCCGCGCCGAGGCTGATGATCACGCCATCGCCGATGGTCGGATGGCGCTTGCCCCCCTCGCCGTTGGTAGGGTTGGTGCCGCCCAGCGTCGAGCCCTGATACATGGTCACGCCGTCGCCGACCACCGCGGTCTCACCGATCACCACGAAACCATGGTCAATGAAGAAGTTGCGGCCGATCTGGGCACCGGGATGGATATCGATCGCGGTCAGGATCCGGGAAAGATGGTTGACGAGCCTTGCGAGGAAATAGAGCTCGGCTTGATAGAGCCAGTGCGCCACCCGGTGGAAGCCCATCGCCCACACCCCGGGATAAAGCAGGATCTCCCAGCGCGACCGGGGCGCGGGATCCCGTGCCTTGATGGAATCGATATAGGAAATCAGTCCGTCCACCATCGCTCTTCCTTCGGGTCCACACCGTCGGCAACGCGCAATATAGGGCGGGTGCTCCGGAGAGGAAAGATGTTCCTGAGCGGTACGGGTGTCGGGTCCTCCGGGCCTGGCGCCCCGGGGACCCGAAAATTCACATGGCTGTCGCGTGGACGGTTGCCGCGGCCTTGATCACTGCCCCGACCCGCGCCGCGCTCTGGATGATGTCGGCGCTCACATTGTGCTGGCGCAGCACCTTCTCGTGGCTGTCGATGCACATCCCGCAGCCGTTCATCGCCGAGACGGCGAGGCTGAACAGCTCGAAATCGACCTTGTCGATCCCCGGCGACCCGATCACATTCATGCGCAGCTTTGCGGGCATCTGCGCATATTCCTTGTTCGAAGAGAGATGGACGAAGCGATAATATACGTTGTTCATCGCCATCACCGCCGCAGCGGCGCGCGCCGCATTCGCCGCCTCGGCGCTCAGCTTGCCTTCGGCTTCGGCTTCCGCGGCTTCGACGATCGGCTTGTAGCCGCTGCCATGCGCGCAAGCGAGCAGCAGTCCATATTTACGCTGGTCGCCCAATATCTGGTCGCCCAATAGCGAACCGACGTTCAGCCGGATATCCTTGGCATAATCGGGTAGCGCATCGGCGAAGGTCTTGAGGGACATCGGTCACTCCACATGAGATGAAAGAAAAGGCGCGGAGATCGGCCGATGCTCCACGCCCCTCCCGTCATGGCTGAGCAGTTCAGGCTGCGGGCTTGAGGACCTCCTCGCCGGCGTGCCAGTTGCAGGGGCACAGCTCGTCGGTCTGCAGCGCGTCGAGAACGCGGATAGCCTCGGCCGGGTTGCGGCCCTGGTTGAGACCGTTGACCGTGACATGCTGGATGACGTTGTGCGGATCGACGATATAGGTCGCCCGATAGGCGACACCGGCGTCGGGGTTCACGATGCCGAGCGCGTTGGCGAGCTTCTTCTGATTGTCGGCAATCCAGGGGAAGTCGCAATTGGCGAGGCGCTCGTCCGATTTGCGCCACGCGAAGTGGACGAAATCGGTGTCGGTCGAGGCGCCGATCAGCACGGCGTCACGATCCTCGAAATCCTTCTTCAGCTCGCCATAGCCGATGATCTCGGTCGGGCAGATGAAGGTGAAGTCCTTTGGCCAGAAGAAGACGATCTTCCACTTGCCCTGGGTGTCGCCGGTATCGATCGTCTCGCCCGCGGGGAGCGCGGAAACGCCCTGCTGAACGGGAAGAACGAGCGCGGGGAACTTGTCGCCGACGGTCAACGCCATCTCAGTTATCTCCTTGAGGATAAGCTTTTGGGAGTCCTCCGTGGCAGGCTGGCAGCCAGCGATCAAATTGATTATATCTCAGACAATGATCGATATAGGCGATTAAGTGACAACCTATCTCCCCACCCTCAAACAGCTGCAATATCTGGTCGCGTTGAAGGACCACGGGCATTTCGGCAGGGCAGCCGAAGCCTGTTTCGTGACCCAATCGACGCTGTCCTCCGGGCTTCGTGAGCTCGAATCGCTTATCGGCATCACGCTGGTCGAGCGCACGAGGCGGGTCGTTCGCTTCACGCCCCTCGGGTCACGCATTGCCGAGAAGGCGCAGCGCGTATTGCGTGAGGCGGAGGAACTGGGCGATCTTGCCCGGGCCGCCGGCAAACCCTTGTCCGGTGACCTCCGGATGGGCGTGATTCCCACGATCGCGCCCTTTCTGTTGCCGCGTATCCTTCCCAAGCTGCGCAAGGCCTGGCCCGACCTCAAGCTCTATCTGCGTGAGGAGACGACCAGTGCTGCGTGCGAATCGCTCCATCGAGGCCATCTCGACTGCGTATTGCTCGCGCTTCCCTATCATTGCGGCGAGGTGGATTCGGTTGACCTCTTCCTGGATCGGCTGTTCGTCGCCTTTCCTAAGGGCGAGCTCCCGGAGACCGACATGGCGATTGGGGCGGAGAAGATCGACGAGCGCCGGCTGCTGCTTCTCGAGGATGGGCATTGTCTGAAGGATCATGTCCTCGCCGCGTGCAATCGGCCTGAACTGCGCGCCGAGGCGGCGATGCTCGGCACCTCGCTGCATACGCTGGTGCAAATGGTGGATAATGGTCTCGGCGTCACGATGTTGCCCGCCATGGCGCTCGATGCGGGCATACTCGCCAATACCCACGTCGTCGCCCGCCCGCTCCGGGCCGATCATCCGGCCCGGCGGATCGCACTTGCCTGGCGCCGCGGGAGCCCCCGTGAAAAGGAGTTCAACCTCCTCGCCGACGCATTGCGGAAGGCGCAGTAAGCCGCTGATCCTGGCACCGCAACGTGGGCGCCTGCAAAGCTCAGCTTGTCGGCAGGTCGACCATCTGGCCCGAATATAGCACCGGACCTGTCGGCAGACCCGTGGGCGAGCCGCCCTTGGGCTCGAGCGAGACGGCGATCGTCAGGCCTTCGCCTGTTGCCAGGTTTGGCTTGTCGATCGCCGTGGCCCCCTTCTCGCGCATGAGGCCGATCGACCGGGGCGGAGCCTTGCCGGCGATGACCCATAGCTCCAAATCATGGCCTGGGCGCGGCGTGACCTTGACCGGCGTCACTTTCAGCGCGCCGGTGTTGCGATCATAGGTGACAAGCAGCGCTGGGGCCTCACCCTTCTCACTAAGCGCGGCGATCGACTGCAGCAGGGGTGAAGGCTGTGCCACCGGTGGCGGGGCGGTCGGCACTGTCGGCTGTGGCCGCAGGGCGAGGCCGGAGGTCAGCAGCGCAAGCACGGCGGCTGCGGCGGTCGCCGCCTGCCAGCGGCGGACGCGATTGTCGTTCGCCGGTTGCGCCGCATCCTCGATCCGCGACCAGAGCGCGGGCGGCGGTGGGGCTTCCGCTATGGTGAGCAGCAGCGGCGCCAGCCGGTCCTGCCACTGCGCGACATCATTCGCCGCCGCCGGATCGGTGAGGAGGCGGCGCTGAAAGGCGCGATGCTCGCTATCGTCGAGCGTGCCGAGCACATATTCGCCGGCCGTCATGTCGGGTTCTTCAGCCATCGAGGCACCCCCGCAACCGGGCCAGGCCGCGATGCAGCCAGCTCTTGATGGTCCCGCTGGGGTGACCAAGCCGCTCGGCCAACTCGTCACGGCTCTCGCCGTTCAGATAGGCCGAAAGGATCAGCGCGCGTTGTTCGGGGTCCAGCCGGTCGAGACAGGCTCGCAGTGCCGCCATCTGTTCGGCCGAGGCGCCATCCCTGCCGTCGGTCAGCGTGTCGAGCTCGACATCCTCGTCGCGTCTTCGCCCGGCAGGAAATTCGCGCCTTCGCCGATCGATCGCGACGTTGCGTGCGATCGTCGCCGCCCATGTGATCGGGCTGCCACGCCGGGCGTCATAGCCAGCGGCGTTTCGCCAGATTTTCACATAAGCATCTTGCATCGCATCTTCCGCCATTGATCTCTCTGGCAAGATACGCAGGACGATTCCGAAAAGTTTTGCCGAAGTTCGTCCATAGAACTGTCCAAAAGCGGAACGATTTCCTTCCCCTATGGCAAATAGTAGTTCACCGAGATTGTCTGCGCTCATCCCCGTTGCCCCCAGCGATCTGCCGCCACGTCATCCTCCATCCTTGCTTCGACCCAGCGACTGCGGCCGCCTGGAAAATACTCCTTTTTCCAGAAGGGCGCCTTGGTTTTCAACCAGTCTATCAAAAAAGTCGTCGCTTCCAACGCTGCGCCGCGATGACGGGCCGCTGCTGCCACCAGGACGATGCGCTCGCCCGGGAGCAGTCGGCCGTGACGATGGATGAGGGTGATGCCGAGCAAGGGCCAGCGCTCCGCGGCCTCCCCGGCGATGCGCTCCATCGTCACCTCGGTCAGGCGCGGATGATGTTCGAGCTCCAGCGCCTCCATGCCGCCTTCGCCGCGGACAACGCCGGCGAAGCTCGCGACCCCGCCACCGCCCAATGCTTCCAGGCGGCTCAATTCGACGCCTATATCGATGTCGGCGCGTTGGACGCGGACCAGGATCGACGCGCTCAACCGCCCGTCACCGGTGGAAACAGCGCGATTTCGGCTGCGCCGGAGATGTCGCTCCCGAGATCGGCGAAGCGATCTCCAATAGCGGCACGAATCCGCCCGCGATCCGCCAGCGCCTCGGAATATCCGCCGCCGCGCGCGGCCAACCAATCGACGAGATCGGCGATGGTACGTACCCCTTCCGGTGGCGAAACGCTTTCCCCGTCACAGCCGATGGCCTCCCTTATCCCGGCGAAGTAGAGAAGATCGATCGTCATCGGTCAATCCATATGCTTGACGCCGACGCGGAGATAGTCCCAGCCGGTGATCAGCGTCAGCACCGCCGCGGCCCAAAGGCTGAACAACCCCACCTGCTTGACCCATGGCCATTCGGGCAGCGCGCCGCCGAGGATGATCGCACCGAGGGAAATAAGCTGGAAGGTCGTCTTCCATTTCGCCAGCGCGCTGACCGGGACCGATACCTGCACGCCGGCCAGGAACTCACGAAGCCCGGACACCGCGATCTCGCGCAGCAGGATGATGAGCGCGGCAATTGTGGCGAAGCCCGAAACGTCACGGGTCAGCACGAGCATCAGGATGACGGCCGCCACCATGATCTTGTCGGCGATCGGGTCGAGAAATATGCCGAGCTTCGAAACGGTGCCTTGGGCGCGGGCGAGATAGCCGTCGAAATAGTCGGTGATCGCCATCAGCGCATAGAGCGCAAAGGCGAGCCCATATTCGAATTTGCGCGGTTCCGGCCACAGGAGGAAAACGAGGATCGGCACCGCCAATATGCGCGAAAGCGTCAAGATGTTTGGCAGCGTCAGCATGGTAACGATGCTTAGGGTCCAAAGCCGATCGCCGCAACGGCGCTTACGGGCGCAACACCTCAAACCCGGCAGCCCGGCCTGGCGCCGGCTTCAACCTCTCTAACCTAGAAACCCGACGGGCCACGCGCATGCGGTCTGATCAGGCTTGGACCTTGCCTCAACGATCGGCTATGGAGCGGCGCAAATGCCCATGACCATCCTTTGAGGCGCTGCTTCTCCGCATGACTCCGTCTTTCCGGCTTCTGGCCAAGCGCCGGTTCCTGCCGTTGTTCGTGACCCAGTCCTTGGGGGCGTTCAACGATAATCTGTTCCGTACCGCGATGATCATGCTGGTCATCTATCGTATCTATAACGATCCGACGCAGGAGGCGGCTTTCTCGGCCGTGGCGGGAGGATTGTTCATCCTTCCGTTCTTCCTGTTCTCGGCACTGGCCGGTCAGCTCGCCGATTGCCACGACAAGGCGGCGATCATAAGGCTCGTGAAGACCGCCGAGATTGCGATCATGATCGTCGGTGCCGCGGGACTGCTGCTCCAGAACGTACCGTTGCTGCTGCTGGCACTGCTCGCGATGGGGGCGCACTCAACCTTCTTCGGCCCGATCAAATATGCAATCCTGCCCCAGCATCTGGAGGACGACCAGGTGCTGCCCGGCACCGGCCTTGTGGAAGCGGGCACCTATATCGCCATTCTCGCCGGCACGATCGCGGGAGGAATCCTCACGGCCGAGCACGCGGCGATCGGCGTCCTGCTGGTGGCTGGGCTCGGCTGGCTGGCGGGCAGGCAGGTCCCACCCGCAGCGCCATTCACGCAGGACGCCGGTGTGGATTTCCACATCATTCGCTCGTCGATCAGGCTCGTGTCGGACACGATGCATGTCAAGCGGTTGTTCCTGGCGATTCTGGCGATCAGCTTCTTCTGGGCCCAAGGTGCTATTCTCGCGGCGCAATTCCCGCCGCTGGTCAAGAATGTCCTCAACTCCGATCAAAGCGTCGCTACGCTGTTTCTCGCGGTCTTTTCGGTCGGGGTCGCGATCGGATCCGTGGCGATTAACCGGATTCTCGGCGGCGCCGTTTCCGCCCGTTGTTCGCCGATTGCGGCCATAGCGATGGGCGCTTTCGTCTGTGACATGTGGTGGGTAGCACATAGCTGGCCGGCGCCGAGCGGTGCGCTTCATGACTTGTCGGCTTTCCTGACGCTGCGCAACTCGACGCGGGTGATCATCGATCTGCTGGGCATTGCGACCACCGGTGGCATGTTCGTGGTACCGCTATACGCCTTTCTGACCACCACCGTCGCGAAGGCGCAGACCGCGCGGACGGTCGCTGCCAATAATATCGTCAACTCGGGCGCGATGGTGGTCGCGACCTCGCTGCTCGCCGCCTTGGTGCATTTCGGCGTATCGGTTGCGGAAACCTTGCTGATGGTGGCCTTCGCAAGCATCGGCGCCTGCTATCTGGCCTGGCGCCTACACAAGGCATGTGATTGATCGTTCAGAACCTGTTTCAGCCTGAAGCGCGAAGGTTTAGGGGATCACCGCGCTAAATGCGATGATCCCGATTATATAGGCGAGCAGGAACAGCCTCAGATCGTAGCGCCATCGCTCGCTCGCGGGATCGAATCGCATCGCTTATCCATGAAGAAAGGCGACCGGGCGGGAAAGCCCGATCGCCTTTCTTCTTTCATGCACCGTCCCAGGCCGGGACTGGTGAGAGTTCAATGTGTCGAAGACATTGCGCCGTTGGTACCCGTAGCCGACGAAGACTGGTCGGTCATATTGTTCCTGGCACGTAACCGGGTGATGTTGTCGCGTGCCTGATCGATCCTTTCGTGCGCCATGCTCGACAGGTCGTCGGCGGCCTTCCGAATGCGCTCGCCGCCCGAAGCGGCGGCGGTGCGAAGCCGGTCACGATTCATGAAGATCGCTACGCCTGCCGCGACAAGGCCGGCGATGAGGCCCGCGCCGATCGAGAGGCTGGTCCGGTCGGTCGGCACTTTGCGGGCTACGCGCCGCGCCCGCGTCTTCACCGAGCGGACGGCCGACTTCGCGTCGGTGCCGAGCGATGCGGCGCGCTCTGAAACGCTGGCCCGGGTGCCGGAGTTTCGCGTCCGGGCGCCGGCGGCCCGTTTGCGGGGCGTCCGCTTCGGAGAAGCGGTCGAACCCGAGGTCGTGTTCGTAGCCATGAAGTCTCTCCTTCGTTCCAAAATCCCGATCAGAACTCCCGAAAAACGCCGAGTGTTCCGAATGCGGCGGCGGACCGCCCCGAATCTCAAGCTGGCGGAGCAGGCAGCGCTATTGTATCTGCTTTGTTCCATGGATCAATCCGATCATGCTCCCGAACCCGCGCCCCTGCAGCGCGGTCGCAAGATCATCCATATCGACATGGATGCGTTTTACGCCTCGGTCGAGCAGCGCGACGATCCGTCGCTAAGGGGTAAGCCGGTCGCCGTGGGCGGCACCCGCGAACGCGGCGTCGTTGCTGCCGCGAGCTACGAAGCCCGCAAATATGGGGTGCGCTCGGCGATGGCCTCGGCTCTTGCGCGCAGACAATGCCCGGACCTTGTGTTCGTCCGCCCGCGGTTCGACGTCTACAAGGAGGTGTCGCGCCAGATATTGGCGATCTTCGCCGACTATACCGACCTGATCGAACCCCTCTCGCTCGACGAGGCCTATCTCGACGTCACCCGAAATTATCAGGGTCTCGCCACCGCGAGCTCGGTCGCCAGGGCGATCCGCGCGCGCATATATGACGAGACGGGTCTGACCGCCTCGGCCGGGGTCTCCTACAACAAGTTCATCGCGAAGCTCGCGTCGGACCAGAATAAGCCCGACGGTCTCTGCGTGATCCGCCCGGACCAGGGGGCCGACTTCGTCGCCCGCCTTCCGGTCGCTCGCTTCCATGGCGTCGGGCCGGTAACGGCCCAGCGAATGGAGAGACTGGGTATCCATAGCGGCGCCGATCTCAGGCGGTGCAGCCGCGAGTTCCTCGCCCAACAGTTCGGCAAGTCGGGCGATTATTTCTACCTCGCCTCACGCGGTATCGATCACCGACCGGTACGCCCGGACCGGGTGCGCAAGTCGATCGGGTCCGAGAACACCTTCTTCCAGGACCTGTTTGCGCATGACGACCTCGCGGCGGCGCTGCTGGACTCGAGTGAGACGGTCGCGCGCCATGCCCTTCGCACGGGCAAGGCGGGCAGAACCGTTTCGATCAAGCTGCGCTACGCCGACTTTCGCACATTGACTCGCGCACGCACGCTGGCCGCCCCGGTGTCGAACGCCGCCCAGATCGCCGAGATCGCCCTTGCGCTGCTCGCGCCGCTGGAGCCGGTCGAACAGGGTGTCCGCCTGCTCGGCGTGACTCTGTCGAGCCTGGACGAGGGTGAGGAGGATCTGGCGGTAACCGCCGAACAACTGGCTCTGGCGCTGGAATGACGTAGCGGGCGACGGGCTTGGGCCGTCTTTTCGGTGCGAGAGCGCGCGGCGCCAGCGGGCGGCGCGATCAGGCCTGGTCGGGCGGGAGGCCGAAGTCGACCATGATCTCGCCGGAAATTGCTTCCAGCGCCTCGCGCAGGTGAGCGCTCGAGAGGCCCGGCGGCATCGACAGGCGCGCCTTGCCACGAAAGAGCGGCGCTCCAGACCAGGCGGTCGCCTCGATCGCGGTGGTGAAATCCTCGATATTCACGTCCAGGCTCGCGAGAATGGTCGTGACCTCGCGGACGATGCCGGGACGATCCTGACCGACGATTTCGATGGCGAGCGCCTCGCCGCCCCGGTTCGCCCGATCGTCGGCCGCCCTGACGATCGCGACGGTCAGGCCTGCGGCATCGATCGAGCGCGCCGCCGCGTCGAGCTCGTCGAGCCGCGCCTCGGGCAACTCGACGAGCACCGAGCCGACATATTTGCCGCCCAGCCGCGCGAGATGACTTTCCAGCCAGTTGCCGCCGACGGCATAGACCGCGTCGGCTATCGCTCGGGTCAAGCCCGGCCGATCGCTGCCGACGACGGTGAGGATCACGGTGACGTCCATCGCTCGCATCGCTCGCTCCTAATTCGATCGTGTCAGCGCCCAGCCGATCTCGATCCCGTCGGACGGCACCGTGCCGGAGATGGTGAGCTGCCGGCTGGGCTGCGGACGCCCACGCGGGTCGATCCAGATGCTGTCCTCGATCCCCAATTCACCGCCCGTCACCCGAAAGTGCCACAGCGTGCCGCCGGCGATGCGCAGCAGCGCGCCTGCACCGTCCGCTGTCGTCGCTACTTCGACTCCGGGGGCAAGATGGAAGCGGACCGTATAGCCGCTCTCTCGTCCTCGTCCTCGCCGACCCTCGGGTAGAAGCGCGTCGAGCCCGCGAATTTGCGCGCCGCCTGATGTGACGGCGATCCGCCGACGATGCGCAAAGCCGAAGCGGCGGACATAGCCGTCATGGCGCAGGTCGATCATGCTCGATTGCCCATCCTCCCCACGCTCGACGGCCACTTCGGTAACGCCTTTGCCGAGCGTGCCATCGCCATGGATCGCAGTCGAATTGCTGTCGGCCAGCACCAGGGTCGAATGGCCCGCCGTGCTGCGCAGCGCATGGGCGAGATCGGCGTGAAGGGCGTTGTTGGCGCCGCGCCCGCCACCGCAATTGACGATCAACCGCCATGGCCCGTCGGACATCTCGAAAGCCAGCGTCGAGGCGCAGGCGCGGCTGGCGAAACGGGAGATCGGCGGGGGCGCGGCATCTACGACGACGCGCGTCGATCCGACCTCCAACCGCTGATAGCCCCATTCGCGCGACTGCCGCAGCGCGGATGCGCGAACGCCTGTTGCGGCCACGATCGCGTCGATCCGCCCGCTTTCAATCGGCGCGCAGCCTTGCCAGCTCGATAGCGCCCCATCGCCCATTGCCAGCCCCAGCAACGGGGGCACCGCTCGATTGATGCCATGTGTCAGGCTGGCCGGCGGCTGTTGCTCACGCATTGTGTAGAAGCTGCGCAGCAGGGCGAGCAGCCCGAGCAGATCGAGCTGTTCGACTGGCGAACGGCTGACGATACCGCCGTCCGAAAGCAGTGCGCCTTCGAGCGCCCGGCCAAGGCCCTTTTCGCCATGTATTTGTCGCTCGACGCGGCCGGGGATCAGCAGCGCCGCGCCGACCAGGCCGGCCCAGGCCGCGATGCGCGGCAGGCCCGGCGCGGCCTTGTCGGCGCTGCGATCGAGATGCATGGCGCCGCGGTTGAGCGCATTGAGGACCGGTCCGCGCAACGTCTCGTTCGACATGATCAGCGGAGCGTGCGCGCCCCAGAAGAGAATCCGACGGCCCCACAGGTCGGGGCGCCAGGCGGCTTCCTGCACCTGCTTGCCGAACGCGTCGAGCCATCGCCGGGTGAGCAGTTCGGCTAAGGGCACCACGTGCTGGCGCGATCCGGCGGCATTGAGGTCGCGCAACCACGCGAAACTCTGGAGATGATCGGCGAAAGGCGCGGAGATGGCGTGCGCGCGGAAGTCGAATGTCTCGATCGCGACGCTTTCGCCATGCCATACGATCTCGCCATCGAGCATCGCCGCGCCCAACCGGACGAGCCCCTCCACCGGATCGACTGGTACGCCTGAAAGCTGGAGCGGCTGACGGCCGATGAGGCGCATGCCATGCAGCGGGGTACGCCAGTGCAGCGCATGCAGACGGCCGGCGATCCGCTCGGCCAGTGACTGGCTGCGATCATGTTCGATGCGGATCAGGCGTCGGCCCGGCTCGATGCCGTCACGACCGCCGAAGCCGCCCTCGTTCATCGCGCCTGCCTGAGGCCCGCGATATTGCCGGCATAGGCATCCGGCCCTCCCCGGAAGCTGGCCGTACCGGCGACCAGAACCGTGGCACCGGCCGCTATGACGCGCGGCGCGGTCGCCGCGTCGATGCCGCCATCGACCTCGAGCTCGATCGATTTGCCTGTCTTGTCGATCATCTTGCGGATCGCCTCGATCTTGCGCAGCTGGCTTTCGATGAAACTCTGCCCGCCGAAGCCGGGGTTGACGCTCATCACCAGCACGAGGTCGATTTCCTCGATCAGATAGTCGAGCATTTTGGCCGGCGTCGCCGGATTGAGCGACACGCCCGCCTTCTTGCCCAGCGACTTGATCCGCTGGACGGTGCGGTGGACGTGCGGGCCGGCTTCCGGATGGACGGTGATGATGTCCGCCCCGGCCTGGGCGAAATCCTCCAGAAACGCATCGACCGGTGAGATCATCAGGTGGACGTCGAACGGCTTCGGCGTGTGCGGCCGCAGCGCTTTCACCACGCCGGGTCCGATCGTGATATTGGGCACGAAGTGGCCGTCCATGACATCGACATGGATCCAGTCCGCGCCGGCCGCGTCGATGGCGCGTATCTCCTCGCCCAGCCGGGCGAAGTCGGCGGAAAGGATCGATGGAGCGATGCGCACGGGATGAGTCATGGTCGTGGGGATTAGCCGCGCGGAGGAAGGGGGGCAACCAACTCGTGGCCGCCGTCCCGCCTGCGTCGCGAGCGAAACGCTCAGTCGCGTCGAAATCGCGCGACGAAAAAGCCGTCCGCGCCTCCCTGGTCGACCAGCGTGCCGGGGCGGACCCGGACGCGGCCGACCTTATCGGGCGAGAACCCGGCGGGGAGCGCCCCAGGCGCGACCGGATCGAGCCGCCAGTCGGGATGTCGCGCCAGGAAGGCTTTGGCGATCTGTTCGCCCTCGTCGGCTTCGAGCGAACAGACGGCATAGATCAGCGTGCCAGCACGCGCGGTCAGGGACGCGGCCTGGTCGATCAGCCGTGTCTGCAGCTCCGCCGCTTCGGTGATCGCGCGGGGGCCGGCGCGGTAAAGCACGTCGGGATGGCGCCGGAAGATTCCCGTCGCCGAGCAAGGTGCGTCGAGCAGCACCGCATCATAGGGAGCGCCGTCGACGAAGTCGGCAGCATCCGCGATCCGCATCGCGGCGGTCAGCCCGGTTCGCGCCAGATTGTCGCGCAGGCGGTTCATCCTGCCTTCGGAGTGGTCGACCGCCGTGACCGCCCACCCCAGTGCCGCGAGCTGCATGGTCTTGCCACCGGGTGCGGCGCAGAGATCCAGGACACGCCGGTTCATGCCTGGCCCCAGCAGCCGCGCTGGGATGGTGGCGGCGATGTCCTGCACCCACCAGAGGCCGTCATCATAGCCCGGCAGGTCGACGATCCTGCGCCCCGGAGCGATACGCACATGGTCGGCCGCCAGGCTTTCGCCATCGAGCCGCTGCGCCCACGCGGCGATATCCTGGCCTGGCTTGAAACTGAGATCGATCGGCGGCGGTGCGGCCATCGAGCGGCGCGCGCCTTCCACCGCCGCAGGCCCCCATGCCGCGCGCCAGCGATCGGCGACCGCCAGCGGCAAATTGGGTGGCTGGGGCAGCAGCGGTGCCTCGCGCATCACTCGCGAAAAAACGGCATGGACGAGTTTGCGTGGACCGCCGTCGACCAGCGGCAGCACCGTCGCGATTGCCGCATGTGCGGGCGTCGCGAGGACGAGCACTTGAACGATCGCCATCCGCAGTACGGTCCGAGCCTTGGCATCGGCGGGTAGGGGCCGCTCGGTCGCTGCGTCGATCAGCGTGTCGAGGTCCGGCAAACGGCGGAGCACCTCGGCGGCGATGGCATGAGCGAGAGCACGATCGTCGCTGCGGTCGAGATCGGCGCAGGCCCCATCCATCGCCGCCTCGAGCGGGAGGCCTCGCCGCAGCACGGCGTCGAGTAGCCGCAGCGCCGCGCGGCGGGAAGACGTGCCGGGAGAATCGGATGTCACGCTGTTGCCCTAAAGCGGTTTCGAGGCAGATGGAAACATCTGCCGACGCGGAAATTATGGCCACCAAAGAAAACGAGATGGGAGCGCCGCCGGATGAAGCGCCAGTTCAGTTTCGGGCGTTCGGATCGAGCGCGCTGGTGCGCCGCCGCGTACGGGGCACCGACGGGACGCCGATGCGGGATGGGGCTGCCGCCGCGGATCGGGCAGCCGCGAAGTTGGGCGATGGGGTCAGCACACCTATTTCGTTCGCGATCCCCTCGAGATGCGCGATCCGATCCTCGGTCGCCGGATGAGTCGAGAACAGGCTGCGCGACAGGCCGGGGACGATATAGAGCGCCGCCGCCGCCGGATTGCGTTCGACGACCGGGTTAGGGATATGCGCGGCGCCGCGTGCCAGCTTAGCCAGCGCGGAGGCGAGCGCGCGCGGCTTGCCCGATATCTCCGCCCCTCCGCGGTCCGCACCATATTCGCGCGAGCGGCTGATCGCCATCTGGACGATCATCGCGGCAAACGGCGCGACCAAGACCGCGAGGATCGTCGCCACTATCTGGCCACCGTCACGATCCCGGCCGGCGCCGAAGAACATGCCAAAATTCGCGACCATCGAAATGGCGCCCGCGATCGTCGCGGTCATCGTCATGATCAGCGTGTCGCGATTGCGGACATGCGCCAGCTCATGCGCCATCACGCCTTCGATCTCGTCGCGGTCGAGCATGCCGAGCAGGCCGGTCGTCGCGGCGACTGCGGCATGGGCGGGATCGCGGCCGGTTGCGAAGGCATTGGGGTGAGGGCTGTCGATGATATAGACGCGTGGCATCGGCAGCTTTGCGCGCCACGCAAGATCCTGAACCAGGCAGACGAATTCGGGGCAGTTATCGGCATTTACCTGGCGCGCGCCGTGCATTTTGAGGACGATGCTGTCGGCGTTCCAGAAGGTGAACAGGTTCATGGCCGCGGCAATGAGCAGCGCGATCATCGCGCCGCCACTGCCGCCGATCGTAAAGCCGAGCGCCATGAACAGCGCGGTGAGCGCCGCCAATAGCATCATCGTCTTCACCATGTTCATCTTGCCATCGCTCCTCGCAACGCCAATGTGGGGAACAAAGACGTGCAGTTCAATCGGCTGCGCGGCAAACTGCAGGGATCAGAATGTCCGGAAAACGACCGCCGCATGTGAAACCTCCGGCCCATCTCTCGCCAAGTCCGCCGGTGCCGGAGCCCGAGGAGGTCAAGCCGGCGCCCGAGGCCGGCGGTCGCGACGGACCCGATCCCACTCGCTATGGCGATTGGGAGCTCAAGGGCATCGCCGTCGATTTCTGAAGGAGAACCGCCCTCGCAGCGTTGCGCATGACCGGGGCACGAGCTTCCTGGCCTTCACCACAGGGTGTCGATCAGCCGAGGACGTAGGCCGGACTGTCCGACTGAACAATGTCTCCGCTACCGGCGAGGAGAATCATTGCTTGTCCGGGACTGCCTCGCCCGCCGGCTTGAGCAGGGCTGCCGTCTCGAGCCGGTCGAGTGCGATGCGTGCCTGCACATAGCGACGGGCATTCAGCACCCAGCTTTGCGCCGCCTTCCGCGCCGGCAGCCTGGAGACTTCGAGAAGCGCCGCGTCAACCCGTCCGGCGGACAGGTCGTCCTGCGCCCGCGCGAGCCGGTCGACCGGCGCTGCCGATGGTGTGGACGCGCGGCGCACGATGATCAGCCCCGCCAGTTCACGGCGCACGCCTTCCCACCAGCCTTCGTCTTCCGACCCGACCGACAATTGCGGTTCGAGCGCGTGAAGCTGTTCGCGGAGTTGCTCGATCGTCACCGGCCGGCGTGAGGCGCTGATCACCGTCGCCACCGCTTGCGGCTCGACCCCTCCGAAGCGCTCGCGAAGGAGGCCCTCGATATAGCCGAGCGCGGCCCCTCGCTCGATCGCCCGCCGCGCGGCGAAGGTCAGCAGTAGTGCTTCGGCGCGACGCGCTTCGTCCGAAGCGGCGGTGGCGCGCTCGTCGAGCTGGGCAACCTGCTCTTCGATCTTGCCGACGCGTTCGACGACGAGCGCGTCACCCTCGGTTTCGCTCGCGGCAGGAAGCGGTGGAGCAACCGGTGCCGGCCCTAGCGGAACGCTGCGGACGATCGGCGCCGGCCTCGGTTTGATGAAATCGGAAACGACGTCGAAGCGATGAAACAGCCAGGCGGCGAAACCCATGCCGACCAGCGCCGCCAGCAACAGCAACAGCAGGATCGGTCCGACCGGCCGGCGCCGCTGGCCATAGGGATCGACGGTTTCGGGCATGCTCGGCTCGTCTTCCTCGCTCTTGGGCTACCTTATTGGCACAGCCGCGCCGCCGCCGCCAGCAGCGCCGCATCGTCGGGCTTGGCGGCGGCGACGGAAGCGCGCCAGCCCGCCCCGGCGGCGTCGAGCACCGCCGGCGCAAGCGCGGCGATGCGGATGCTTCCGCGCGCCACGCCGATGCCGTCGCACAGATGCGCGAAATGGCCGGCGGCGCGGCCCGAATGAAGCAGGACGGTGGCGTCACCTCCGGCCAGCGCCCGGGTCGCGCCTTCGCCCAGCTTCGCGACGGGGGCGCTGCGATAGACGATCCGGCGGTCGATCGCGATCATGTCATGGCGGGCGTCGCGATGATCCTCACCGGCGAGATGGAGCGCGCGCGTGACGCCGTCATCGGCGGCGGTGACGAGCATCGCGATTGCATCGCCGCGCCCGGCGTGGATGTCGGTGAAGCCGGCCGCCTTGAGCGCGCGCGCGGTCGCGGCGCCGACCGCATAGGACGGCATCGCCCTGTAGCGGTTCAGCGCCTTGCCCGCCTGGCGGACTGCGTTCGCGCTGGTCACGAACAGCGCGTCATAGCCGCCCGGCTCGGGCGCGTCCCACGCGATCGGCTCGATGCGGAATATCGGGGACAGGATCGGATGCCAGCCCCCCTCGCGCGCGCGCTTGGCGGTCTGCGTCGCGCCCGGCTCGGGGCGCAGGATCAGGAGCGGGGCGCGCGTCATTGACCGCTGAACAGCGCCCTGAGACCGGGCGACGCCTCGGCGAGAAGCGCGCGGGCGAGGGTTTCGGCCTCTTCCGGCCGTGCGATCCAGGTCTCGCCCGTGCGATGGTCGCCGCCATCCTCGGTCAATATCTCGGCGCGCAAGCGGATCGCCTGGCCCTCGATCGTCGCCAGCGCCGCGACCGGCGAGCGGCAATCCGCGCCGAGCGCGGCGAGCAGGGCGCGTTCGGCCGACACGCAGGCATGCGTCGGCGGGTCGTCGATCGCGCCGAGCAGCGCGCGCATTTCGCCATTGGCGCTGAGCGTCTCGATGCCGACCGCGCCTTGCGCGGGGGCAGGCAGCATCTCGGTAACCGAGATGGGCGTTCCGACATCGCTGCGGCCGAGCCGCTCCAGCCCGGCGCTGGCGAGCAGAGTCGCATCGGCCTCGCCGCTGGCGAGCTTCGCCAGGCGGGTATCGACATTGCCGCGGAACAAGACGATTTCGGCGTCGGGCCGTGCGCGGAGGACCTGGGCCGAACGGCGCGGCGACGAGGTGCCGACCCGCGCGCCCCGCGGCAGTTCGGCGAGCGAGGCGGCTCCGATCAACCGGTCCCGCACGTCGGCGCGCGGCAACATCGCGGCGATCACAATCTCAGCCGGACGGATCGTTTCGACATCCTTCATCGAATGGACGGCGAAGTCGATTTCGCCATCGAGCAGCGCGCGGTCGAGCTCCTTGGTCCACAGCGCCTTGCCGCCGACCTCGGCCAGCGCGCGATCCTGGATCCGGTCGCCGCTGGTCTTGATCGGCACGATCTCGATCGCGCCCTCGCCCCAGCCATGGGTGACGCGCAGCGCGGCGATCGTCATGCGCGCCTGAGTCAGCGCGAGCGGCGATCCGCGGGTGCCGAGGCGGAGGGGGCGGGTAGGTCCGGTCATCGTGGCGCCTGCATAGTGCGTGTCACGCGGCAGCAAAAGCCTCGGCCGCCGGCACCAGTCCCAGTCTTTCACGCCGAAGCCAGCGCACCACCATCAGCACTGCGACGGTACCGAGGCCGGTCGCGAGGCCGAGCCAGACGCCGACGCCGCCCATGCCCAGGTGGAAGCCGAGGGCGGTGCCGACACCGAGGCCGATCACCCAATAGCCGATCGCCGCGAACATCATCGGCACGCGCGTGTCCTGCAGTCCGCGCAACACGCCGGCGCCGACCGCCTGGGTGCAATCGAAGAACTGGAAAAAGGCGGCGACCGACAGGAAGGCAGCGGCGAGGCGGACGACCTCGCCATTGGCGGGCAGGCGGCTGTCTATGAAGATCCCGATCAGCTGCAGCGGAAAGGCGACGAGCACGGCCGCCGACAATGCCGCGAAGACGATGCCGAAGACAAGCGCCAGCCCGCCGGCGCGCGCCACTGCCGCCGCATCGCGCTGACCATGGGCATAGCCGACCCGCACCGTCGCGGCCTGCGCCAATCCCAGCGGCACCATGAAGCAAAGCGAGGCGATCTGGATCGCGATCGCGTGCGCGGCCAGCGCTGACCGGCCGATCAGGCCCATCAGAAATACGGCGGCGTTGAAAATGGTGATTTCGAAGAGAAGGGTGATCGCGATCGGCAGCCCGATGCGCCAGACCTCGCGAAAGCGCGGCCAATCGGCGCGCCAGAAATGCCCGAACAGGCGATAGCGGCGGAAGCGGCGGTCGTGGCACACCACCATCACCATGCCGAGGAACATGAAGACGGATGTGGCAGAGCTTGCCAGCCCGGCACCGAACAGGCCGAGCGGGGGCAGGCCGCCATGGCCGAAGATCAGCAGCCAGCCCGCCAGGGTGTTGACCGGCACCGCGGCAAGTGTGACCAGGACGCCCCAGATCGGCCTTTCCAGGGCTCCGATATAATGGCGCAGCGTAAGATGCAGCAGATAGGGCAGCAGTCCCCATTGCAGCCCGCGAAGCAGATCGGCCGCTTGCGTGGCGAGCACCGGCTCCTGGCCGATGCCGATCAGCATCGTTTCGGCATGCCACAGGAGCATCCAGCAGGGGAGGCAGACGAGCACCGATGCCCAGGCGGTCTGGCGGACGGTGCGGCGGATATCGCGTATCGAATGAAGGCGCCGGCCGCGCTCGCTCGCGATCAGCGGCGCTGCTGCGCTGCTCAGCCCCATGCCGAAGATCAACGCCGCGACGTAGAGATTGAGTGCCAGCGATCCGGCGGCGACGGCGTCGGGGCCGAGCCGGCCGAGCAGCAGCAGATCGGTCGCTGCCACCAGGGACCAGCCGAGATTGCCCACGATCAGCGGTATGCTCAATGCGATCAAGGCGCGGGCTTCGGTGCACCAGCCGGGCGAAAGATTCGGGTGATCGGCCATCGGCCGGGCTCTTTAGCCGGCGACGAGCGCCGCGGAAACCTCCATCCGGCCGGATGGGGGCCGGATGACGGAAAGCAAGCAGCCTTATTTCCGTCCGGCCGCCTTGCCGCGCTGGCGGATGATGCTGGTCGCGGCTTCCGTCGCCTGGCGGGTGTCGGAGGCGAGCTTCTTGACCTCGCTCGCTACCACCGCGAAGCCGCGGCCGGCTTCGCCCGCGCGGGCCGCTTCGATCGTCGCGTTGAGCGCGAGCAAATTGGTCTGCGCCGCGATTTCCTCGATGTCGGAGACGATCTGCGACACCTCCTCGATAATCTTCTCGACCTCCTGGCCGCCCGATGCCAGCTGCTGCTGTAGCGCCTGAGCCTCCACGAGACGGGTCTGCAGCTCCTGCTCGAGCCGGACCTGATCGGTGACGTCGGTCGCGAACTTGACGATCTTCCAAAGCTGGCCGGCCGCGTCGAACACCGGATTGTAGCTCGCCTGAATCCAGATCGGATCGCCGTTGCGGCTCCGGCGCTGATAACGGCCGGCATCGAATTCGCCCTGGCCGAGCCGCTGCCAGAAACGCTTATACTGCTCCGATCGGGGCAGCGCGTCGTCGCACAATATCCTGTGGTGGCGGCCGACCAGTTCGGGCAGCGAGAAGCCGAAGATCCCAAGAAATATGCTGTTGGCGTCGAGGATATTGCCCGACAGGTCGAACTCGATGATGGCTTGCGACCGACCGATCGCGTCCAGCTTGCCCTTCGTGTCGGCCTGAGCGGATTTCGCGCTGCTGATGTCGGCCGCGATCTTGAGCACGCTATGGGGGCGTCCTTCCGCATCGAGGATCGGGCTGTAGCTTGCCTGAAGCCAAAGGTCGCCGCGCCCCTTGGTCAGGCGCTTATATTCGCCGCTATCGGATTCACCGCGCGCGAGCTTCGCCCAAAAGGCGGCATAAGCAGGCCCCGCCGCGTCGGCGTCGCTGCAAAAGATGCGGTGGTGACGGCCGACGATTTCCTCGAGCCGATAGCCGGTCATGTCGAGGAACAGCGGATTCGCCCAAAGCACATGGCCAGCGAGATCAAACTCGATCACGCCATTGGACCGGCAGATTGCATCCCAAGCCGCACCGTCGCAGCGGGCGGGGGCTGCCATGTCTACATGATACATTCTGAATCCTCGTCTTTCCAGTTTATTAGACCGATCATGGTTAAGGAGCGTTGAAGGTCGGGGCGCTTTCACCTTGGCCGATCACGGTCTAGAGGCACCTTCATGGCCGTCATTCTGGGCATCGAATCGAGCTGCGACGAAACCGCCGCCGCGCTGGTGACCAGCGACGGCCGCATCCTGGCGCACAAGCTTGCCGGGCAAGAGGCGGCGCACCGTCCGTTCGGCGGGGTTGTCCCAGAACTTGCGGCGCGTGCGCATGTCGAGATGGCGATTCCTCTGGTCGAGGCGGCGCTGGCCGAGGCCAATATAGGGCTGGCCGATGTCGACGCGATCGCGGCCACCGCCGGGCCAGGGCTGATCGGCGGGGTGATGGTCGGTCTGATGACGGGCAAGGGGCTCGCCCATGCTTCCGGCAAGCCGCTGATCGCGGTCAACCATCTGGAGGGCCATGCGCTGTCGCCGCGGCTCGCCGATCCGAGCCTCGCCTTTCCCTATCTGCTGCTGCTCGTCTCCGGCGGCCACTGCCAGCTGTTGCTGGTGCAGGGCGTCGGCGATTATCGGCGGCTGGCGACGACGATCGACGATGCGGCGGGCGAGGCGTTCGACAAGACCGCCAAGCTGCTGAACCTCGGCTTTCCGGGAGGCCCGGCGGTCGAGGCGGCAGCCAGGATCGGGAATCCCGCCGCGGTGCCGCTTCCGCGCCCCCTGATGGGCAGCACCGATCCGCACTTTTCCTTCGCGGGACTGAAGAGCGCGGTGCTGCGCGCCAGGGACAGCGGACGATATCGTGCCGAGGATCTCGCCGCTTCCTTTCAGCAGGCTGTCGTCGACTGTCTGGTCGATCGGACGAAGCGCGCGGTCGATGTCGCGGGCGGCGTCACAGCCTTGGTGGTTGCGGGCGGTGTCGCCGCTAATGAGGCGATACGCGGCGCGCTCGCGGGACTGGCCGAGCGATCGGGCCTGCCCTTCGCCGCCCCGCCGCTCTGGCTCTGCACCGATAATGGCGCGATGATCGCCTGGGCCGGAGCGGAGCGGCTGGCGCTTGGCCTGGTCGACGATATGGACGTCCCCGCGCGTGCCCGCTGGCCGCTCGATCCGCGTGCCGAAAAGGCCCGCGGCGCCGGGGTGAAGGGATGAGTATGAAGCTCGAGAAGCTGGGCGTGATCGGCGGAGGCGCCTGGGGGACGGCAATGGCGCAGGTCCTCGCGGCCGACGGGTCGGACATCCTGCTATGGGCGCGCGAGACCGAAGTGGTCGAGGCGATTAATGCGACGCACAGCAATCCGTTCTTCCTGCCGGTCATACCGCTGAGCGACAGGATCGGCGCGACCAGCGATCTGGTCCGCCTTGCAGCTTGCGACGTGCTCGTCGTCGTCGTTCCGGCCCAGTTCCTCGGCAGTGTCTTGCGCGAGTTGCCGGCCTTTGCAGGGCCGCTCGTGCTGTGCGCCAAGGGGATCGAGGCGGGGACAGGCAGGCTGATGTCCGAGGTGGCGGCCGAAGTTGCACCCGGCGCCCCGATCGCGGTGCTGTCCGGACCGACCTTCGCGCATGAGGTGGCCGCCGGTCATCCCACCGCGATTACGCTTGCCTGCGCCGAGGAGGCGATCGGGCTGGCGCTGGCCGAGCGGTTTCGCCGCCCCGGCTTCCGGCCCTATCTGTCTCAGGATGTCGTCGGCGCTGAGATCGGCGGCGCGGTCAAGAATGTGCTGGCGATCGCGTGCGGCGTCGTCGAAGGGGCGGGGCTCGGGCAGAATGCGCGCGCCGCGCTGATCAGCCGCGGTTTTGCGGAAATGACCCGTTTCGGTCTGGCGCGGGGCGCCCGGAGCGAGACGCTTGCGGGCCTGTCCGGCCTCGGCGATCTCGTCCTGACCTGCTCCTCGACGAGCTCGCGCAATTTTTCGCTCGGCAAGGATCTCGGGTTGGGGTTGTCTGCCGCCGAACTGCTCGCCGACCGCCGTACGGTGGCCGAAGGCGCCTTCACTGCTCCCGTGCTGGCCGAAGCGGCGCGCGAGGCGGGTGTGGACATGCCGATCGTTGACGCGGTTTGTGCGCTCCTGGCCGGAACGGTGAAGGTAGATGAAGTTGTGAAGGCGCTGTTGTCGCGACCGTTGAAGCAAGAGGACCGCTAGGACAGCCGGGCGCGGCCTCAGTTCGGATTGTCTGCCGTTCCGCCGGCCTCGCCCACCGAGCCTACCCGGCCGATATTGCCGAACAGCTCGCGGAAGAAGCCCCGCTTGCTGCCAAGGGTGGGGGTCTTGTCTCCGAAGGGCGAGACATGGGCAACCTTCTCCATGCCGGTCCGCTCGACTGCCGTGACATTGCCTTTCTCGTCGAAGCGAACGATCAGCACGCTCTGGGCGAACGGCTTGGGCGTTCGGAATAGGATCTGCTTGGTGTCCCGCGATACATAATACCAGCTGCGATCCTGGTCGAACTGCCCGACGAAGCTCGGTCGACCGAGGGTCTTCGCGACCGACTCGCGATTGTCGACGCCCGGCGCCACCGTGTCGATCAGCGTCGAGTCGACGACATAGCCCTTATGATCGCGGGTGCGGGCGCAGCCCGCGGTCAGGCCCAGTATCGCGATCGTTGCGGCCAGCGCGGCCGATCGCAGCAGGGTCCGGGGCATCGACGTCTCCTTGAACTCGTAAACGGCGCCGCTGGCCGGGACGGCGCGCTCGCCTCCATAGGCATGGGAGCGAGCCAGTGGCAAGACAGGTCCGGCTTCTGTACAGGAGCGCGCTTGATCCGGGCTGAACGGTCGAAGGGATGGCCGCGTGGAATTTCTGAAGAAATGGTTCGTTGGGGGTCAGGACCCTCGCAATGCGGTGACGCCGCTCTATGCCTCGATCGTTGCCGAGGCCCGCGATCCGGTTTGGTATGCTCGGCTCGGGGTGCCCGACACCCTCGATGGCCGGTTCGACATGATCGCCGCCTTGCTCTCGCTGGCACTGCTGCGGATCGAGGCCGCGGGCGACGCCGGTCGCGAGGCGGGTGCACGGCTGACCGAGCTGTTCATCGACGATATGGACGGCCAGCTTCGCCAGATTGGTATCGGCGACGTGATTGTCGGCAAACATATCGGCAAGATGATGTCGGCGGTCGGGGGCCGTCTCGCCGCTTATCGTGAAGCGCTCGGGGACGAGGAGCGCCTGGCCGAGGCTCTGAAGCGCAATCTATGGCGAGGCGAGCCGGGCGTCGATGCGAAGCCCGAGCTTGCCGCAGCCCGGTTGCGCGCGCTTTCGGATCGGATGGCAACGCTCGATCTCGGCATGCTTGTGGCGCAAGGCTTGCCGCGATGACCCCCGAATTCTCGCGGCCGGTGCGGATCGACACGATTGGCGAGGGCGGCCGCACGATCGCGGTCGAGGCCGATGAGGTCGAGCGTGCGGCGCTGGCGGTACGGTTCGGCTTGCTTGCGCTCGATCGCCTCGCCGCTGAGATAGGGTTGCGCCGCGAGGGCGACACGATATTTGCTCAGGGGCGGATCGAGGCGGCGGTCGTGCAATCTTGCGTCGCCAGCGGCACCGCCGTGCCGGCGAAGCTCGACGAGGCATTCGCGCTGCGACTCCTTCCCGAGGGGGACGATGCCGCCGAGGAGATCGAACTCGATGCGGACGAGGTCGATACCGTCAGCTATTCCGGCGGTGCGGTCGATCTCGGCGAGATGACGGCCGAGACCCTGGCGCTCAGCCTCGAACCCTTTCCCCGCGCGCCGGATGCCGACGCGGTGCTCAAAGCGGCCGGTGTGTTGAGCGAGGACGAGGCCAGGGAGGCGAACGGCCCCTTCGCCGCGCTCAAGGGGTTGAAGGACCGGCTCCGCTAGGGATTTCAGGTTGCCAAAGAGGCCAGCGCTGCTGCCCGAAACCGTGCTCGGCCGTTTCCGCGGCCCGGAGGCTGATGCATCTTCTCATGAGCGGTTCGGCGTAGCGCTGGCCCTTCCGCGTCCCCCGTTTCAGGGGATCAGGATCGTATCGTGCGCCTCGTCCAGCAGGTCAGGATAGTCGAGCGTGTAATGCAGCCCGCGGCTCTCCTTGCGGCGAAGCGCTGAGCGGACGATCAGGTCCGCGACCTCGATCAGGTTGCGAAGCTCGACCAGATCGGCGGTTACGCGGAAATTGCCATAATAGTCGGCCACCTCCTGGCGGAGCATTCTCACCCGATGTTGTGCGCGCTCGAGCCGCTTGGTGGTCCGGACGATGCCGACATAGTCCCACATGAAGCGGCGGATCTCGCGCCAATTATGCTGGACGATCACCTCTTCGTCCGAATCGGTGACCCGGCTCTCGTCCCATGGCCGGATCGTCGGCGGCGGTGGCAGCGCGTCGATGTGCGCCTTGATATGCTCGGCGGCGGCGTCGCCGAAGACGAAGCACTCGAGCAGAGAGTTGGAGGCAAGACGATTCGCCCCGTGCAGTCCCGATTGCGTGACCTCGCCTGCGGCGTAGAGACCCGGCAAATCCGTTCGGCCGTCCAGGTCGATGATCACGCCGCCGCAGGTGTAATGCGCGGCGGGAACGATCGGTATCGGCTCCTGGGTTATGTCGATGCCGAGCGTGAGCAGCTTGCTATGGATCGTGGGGAAATGTTCTATCACGAAGTCGGCCGGCTTGTGGCTGATGTCGAGATGGACATAGTCGAGTCCCAGCCGCTTGATCTCATGGTCGATCGCCCGCGCGACGATGTCGCGCGGCGCCAGTTCGGCGCGCTTGTCGAAGCGCGGCATGAAGCGGCGGCCGTTGGTCGGCAGTTTCAGATGGCCGCCCTCGCCGCGCATCGCCTCCGTGATCAGGAAATTCTTGACCTCGAGATTGTAGAGGCAGGTCGGATGGAATTGCATGAACTCCATGTTCGAGACGCGGCAGCCTGCGCGCCAGGCCATCGCGATGCCGTCGCCGGTGGCGCCTCGCGGCGCCGTCGAGAAGAGATAGGCGCGGCCTGCGCCCCCCGTTGCGAGAATCGTCGCACGACCGATAAAGCTTTCAACCCGGCCGGCCACACGCTCGAGTGCATAGACTCCCCAGACATGGCCATCGCCCGAATAGCGTTCGCCATGCCGGCTCGTGATCAGGTCGATCGCGGCGCGGCCGGGAAAAAGCGTGATGTTGGGATGGGCCGCGGCCGCCTTCTCCAGCGCAAGCTGGACGGCCTGCCCGGTCGCATCGTCGACATGGACGATGCGGCGATGGCTGTGGCCGCCCTCCCGTGTCAGGTGCCAGCGTTCGTCCTGGCCGCTGAGGCCGGGATTGAAGGGCACACCGAGCGCGGCGAGCTTCTCGATCGCGCGCGGCGCATGCTCGACCACGAACTCGACCGCTTCGCGGTTGTTGAGGCCCGCCCCCGCGATGATCGTGTCCTCGATGTGCGATTCGAACGTGTCGCCTTCCTCGAGCACGGCGGCGATGCCGCCCTGCGCCCATGCGGTCGATCCGTCGGAGATGCCGGCCTTGGCGAGGACGCCGACCTTGTAGCGATCGGCCAGGTTGAGCGCCGCGGTCAGCCCCGCTGCGCCCGATCCGATGATGACGATATCGAAGCGGTGCTCAGCCATTCGTTGCCCGGGTGAGGGTGAGAAAGACGTCCTCGAGATCGGCCTCCTGCGTCGAGACATCGACGATGCCCAGCCCCTGGCCTTGGACCGCCGCCAGAACCTCGCCCGCGTTGACCTTGTCCTTGGCATAGGTGATGACCAGCGTCCGGCTGCCCTTCAACTCGACCTTGTCGAAGCAGACCGCGTCGGGCGCTTTTTCGATATCGCGGTCGACAGTGATCGCCACCGCCTTCTCCTGCGCCTTGCCGACGAGTTCGCGGGTGGGTTCATTGGCGATGACGCGGCCATGGTTGATGATCGCGATGCGATCGCACAGCTCCTCGGCCTCTTCGAGATAATGGGTGGTGAGGACGACGGTGACGCCGTTCGCGTTCAGCTCGCGCACATATTTCCAGAGCTGCTGGCGCAGTTCGACATCCACGCCGGCGGTCGGCTCGTCGAGGACGAGGACCGGCGGCGAATGCACCATCGCCTTGGCGACGAGCAGCCGGCGCTTCATGCCCCCCGAGAGCGATCGGGCGTAGGCATCGGCCTTGTCGAGCAGGTGGACGGCGCGGAGCAGCGCCTCGGTCTGCCGCTTCGCCTTCGGCACGCCGTAGAAACCGGCCTGGTTCTCCAGCGTCTCCCGGGGGGTGAAGAATGGATCGAAGACGATTTCCTGTGGGACGATCCCGATCGATGCCTTGGCGTTGCGCGGATTTTTGTCGATATCGAAGCCCCAGATCGTGACCTGGCCGGCCGATTTGTTGACGAGGCCGGCGAGGATGTTGATCGTCGTCGACTTGCCCGCGCCATTGGGGCCGAGCAGGCCGAAGATCTGTCCGCGCGGAATGTCGAGATCGACGTCGAACAGCGCCTGCTTGCCGCCTTTATAGACCTTCGAAAGGCCCCGGATGCAGATCGCCGCGTCGCTCATGCGCGGCGGCATAGCGGGTGAACCGGGCCGGTGCAAAGGCCGTTGCGCGCGATCCCCCTGCCATTGAACTGGCGTGAAGCTGGGGCGGACGATCAGGTCCCATCGGGCGATGGTCGTTTAAAGCGGCCGTTCGCCGCGATAATTGCCGGCGTTGCTGTAGCGGCAGACCAGCACGTCCTCCCGCGAGCCCGAAGCGATCGCGCAACCGACCTTGTTGGTGTGGCGCCAGATCAGCTGGGTGTAATGGCCGACGTCGGCGACCCTGCCGGTGGTGCTGTTGTCTGGAAATATACCCATCTTGAAGTAACGCTTCTCGCGCGCCCAGGCGTCCACCATCTCCTCGATCGAATAGGCGCCGCGTGTGCCCGCCCAGAGGTTCTCGCCTTGCGGGCGGAACACGCTTTCGGGCGCATGATGGAAGGCGCCGGTCGAGGCGAGCTGATCGGCCCAGCCGCGCGCGGATTCGGCGAGATCCTCGTCCCACGTCAGCGCCGGGACGCCGACGGCCTGGCGTTCCCGATTATGCGCCGCGAGAAGGCGGTCTTGCCAATGGTGCGCCGGGGTCGACATGGCGGCAAGCAGCGGCCCGACCAGCATCAAAGCAAGGCTGGGTAAGAACCGAACGACTCGGGCCGACGCCATTCTGGACCTCCGTGGTGAGCGGCGATCCTCGCGTCTTGGCCTCTAGGTGGCGTTATCGGCTGTGGTTAGCGTCACTGTAACGAAATGGGACGGGCTGTCCGGTGTGGCCGATGCGAAGGCCGGGGAGGGTTCGGCTACGCGGGCAATATGGTGACGATGTCGCCTTTCCGTGCGATCGCGAACAGGCGTGCGGCGAAGGCGGCGGGTACGCCGATGCAGCCATGGGTGGCGAAGCCCTCGCGTACCGAACTGGCATGGATCGCGACGCCGCCCATCGTCAGCCGCAACATGTAGGGCATCTCGGCGTCGTAGAGATTGGAACGATGGTGGCGCGCGCGTTCGAGGATGCGGAAGGTCCCGCTGGGGGTCGGCGTTCCATCGGACCCGTAGAGAATGACTGCGGTGCCCAGCTCATGTCCATCGCGGAAAACCGAGATGGTCTGCAGTCTCAGGTTGACAAGAATGCGCGTGGCCCCGGTCGCTGCTATTCGATCGTCCCAGCGATAGTCGCCGAATTTCATGCGTTTGTCGATGGCAAGGAGGCTCCGGATATGGAGATCCCTGGGCAGCGTGGCGGAGGAATAGCCCAGCGGAAAGGATATTCTTCCCCGATCCTCCCGCCGCGGCATCGTGATGGCTTCCCCCGCCGCGAGATCGTGCGGATGGGTACAAGGGATCATCAGGCTGGCGGCGAACAATGCGAGGCTAACCCGGCGCACCGAGGGCGTCCGTGGCCGTTCGTCGCCACAAGGATCGCCGGCGGACCGCCGCGCCGACACCGAAGACTCCAAGGATCATCGTCACCCAGGTCGAGGGCTCTGGCACCGCCGGGACGCGGCCCGGTGGCTCGGTGATGATATCTTCTCCTGTCGGAACGAAGATGGGGCCGGGGGGGATGGGGGTCAGGGGTGCCGGGACGCGGTCCGGTGGCTCGGTGAGGATATCTTCTCCTGTCGGAACGAAGGTGAAGCCGGGGGGGATGGGGGCCACGGGTGCCGGGACGCGGCCCGGTGGCTCGGTGAGGATATCTTCTCCTGTCGGAACGAAGGTGAAGCCGGGGGGAATGGGGGTCAGCGGTGCCGGGGGTGCCATGCGCTCGGTCCAGCGCCCGTCTTCGGGGACGGGCAGCGATGGGGTTGGCGGCACGCCGACCGGGCCGAACGGGGGCGGCGCCAGGGGTACGAAATGCTCGCGCACGCCTGGAAGCACGCGCTCCACCCGCCTGCGGGGAGAAGATTGCCCGCGGGGGGAAGACCGCAAGGACCGCTTCTTCATCTGCAGCATGCCCTTGGTGCGAAAGCCAGGCGAACGGAGGGCCAGATCGTCCATCGGATCGATTGTCCGGCTGCCCGTGGCAGCACCGATCGGAGCGGCCGCGAGCCCGCCGGATGCCAGGCCTGTGAAGAAGCGGAAATCACCGTTGAAGATCGAGGTCGTGGAAACCAGTCCGGCGACAAGAAGGGACGCATATGCCGTGCTGAGCAGCATCGACTTGGACAGCATGGACCGACCTGAGCTCCCTTGGGCCGCCCGGATGGGAAGCCAAAGGTTAACGGCTGGCACCGTGGCGCGAGCCGATTGCGACGGCCGAGCAACGTTAGGCTGTGTTAAACCGTCGGCAGAGGGCTATTTTCACGTTTGTCAACCTGAGTTTTATACAGGTTGTGTCCGTACCGGGAACCTCTCCATGGCTATCACGCCTTCGGCCGCACCGGCAGGCAATCGAGCCCTGCACCTGCCGCCGCGGCGCAGAGCGTAATCGCGCGGCGCTGATCGCTCACCGGACCGATGCGGATACGGACGAGGTGGCTCGCCGGCACATCCTCATAATCGGGAGTATAGGCGGCGGCGCTTGCCATCCGGTTACGGATGCGGGTCCAGGCTGCCCTCGCGGCGGCATCTCCCGAATAGGCGCCGAGCTGGATGCGCCATGGCGGGCCGGCGGAAGCGGCGGCCATGCGCAGTGGCGTAGCCTGCTCGGGGGCGGTCTCGAAGGGACGGATCAGCCGGTCGAGCGCCTCCGGCGCGAAGGTGGCGAAGCGCTCGGGGGTGATCGTCCTCGCCTCGGCGGTGACGTCGGTGGCGGCGGCGCAGAAACCTGCTTGGCCGGCCGGCTGAGCGAAGTAATTATAGAGCCGCGTCATATGGCTGTCCAGCGCGCCCGCGGCAGCGAAGCGCGTGCCCTCGGCCTTGTAGGCGGCTGCCAGTGCCTTGCGCTGGCCGGTGAGGAATTGGTTGTAGCCGGCGGCGATGCCCAACCGCCCACTGCGGTCGCACGAGAGCGCGGCGACGTTGAGCGCGCCGCGCAGATGCCATATCGTCTCGGCTTGCGACAGATCGGCGTGGATCGCGGGCCTGCCTGGTGCGCGATTGGCGGCCGGCAGAGGAGCCGGTCGCTCGGCAAGCTGCGGCGTCTTGTGCGCACAGCCGGCAAGGCCCAGCGCCAGCAGCGCGGCCATCGCCGCATATCCCCTTCGCATCGCGTCTTTCTCCCGCTCGCCAGACTGAGCCGATTGCAAGCCGCTGTCATGAGTCGTTGCGGTGATGCGAATCCGGGACGGGATGGGTGGAGTCTTGGAAGTACCCTCCCCTTCCGGGAAGGGGCTTCCTGCGGGGCTAGCCGAAGCGCGCCTTGTCGAGCGCGATGCCGGCGAGGTTCTGGTGTCGGCGGACATGGCGCAGGCGCAGGCGGTTGAAACCGCGCCGCGCTTCATGGAAGCGGTCGATCCACGGTTGCCGGCCGCGCTGCTCGCCCTTGGCCTGGCGGATCACCGAGAGCGCGTCGCCGATCAGGATGACGTCGCCTACTTCCTCCGCCTTCGCCAGCGCGAGCGCGCGGAGGAGCGCGAGCCATTCGGCGTCCTCATTATCGCCCGAGCCGAGGTCGCGCTCGATCCTCGTCGAGCCGCGGATCACCACCGCGATCTCGATCGCGCCGGGATTGGGGCGGCAGCCGCCGTCGAACCAGATCTTGACCGGGATGTTCATGGGCGCCTCGCCAGTAGCGATCATCGTCGCCGCATGACAGCCCGTCTCTTCTCGCCGGCCTGCTGCTCGCCATCGAGACGAGGCGCTTCGGTCGCGCCGACTCCATCAAAAAAGGCGATCCGCCACCATGCGTCGCAGCGTATCCGGCATCAGCCGCAGCGCGCCGCGGTTGAGCAGGTCGCGCCCCGTCCGCTCGATCGCCCCGGCGTCGCCGAGCGCGACCTGGACGGCGCTTGTCAGCGCCGCCAAGGCGCAACCGGCAAGCTCGACCGTCGCCCCGGTCGGCGTCGCCGAACCCAGCATCAGCTCGGCGGCCATCAGCGCGCCGCCGAGATCGGCGGCGATTCCACCTGTTTCCGCCAGCGTCTGGAGCGCCTTGTGAGCGAGGTGGGGGCGCTCCGGGATATCGGTACGGGGGCAGGAAAACTGTTCATCGTGATATTGAGCCGTCATTGCGATTCTCCGTGGGCAAGTCAGGCTCCGGCACCTTGCGCTTAAGACCCTACAAGTCAAGAACATAAGAGGAACATTTGTCTGGCGTTCAGGAAGCTGGCCCCATCTCGTTGCGCGACTCCGGCGAGCTTGCTAATCCGGCGCGCATGAGCACCGCGCCCGATGCCCCGGAAACCATTTATGTCGACTCCAGCCGCGTCGCCTGCGACGGCGCCAGCGATATTCCTGGCGGCGCCGCGCTCGGCCATCCGCGTGTGTTCATCGAGATCGACGCTGCGGTGGGGTACGCCGATTGCGGCTATTGCGATCGGCGGTTCGTGCTGAAGGAAGGCGCCGTCGGCGGTCACCATTAGCAAAGACCTGACCGGCGGAAGGCCCGGTTTGAAGGTCGCATGGGAAGCGCCGCTGCAGGCTAAATAACGCTATTGGGTCGGCGCGCTCAGCGCCTATATCGGGGCCATGACGATACTCGCTCCCGACCCCCGCCATTTCCTGTATCGCGATACGCTCGACCCCGATGCAGCGATCCGCCTTGCCGCTGAGACGCTGAAGCGCTGCGACGATGGCGAACTTTATCTCCAATATATGGCGTCGGAAAGCTTCGGCTTCGACGACGGCCGGCTGAAGACCGCCGATTTCAACACGCAGGCGGGCTTCGGCCTGCGCGGCGTAACCGGCGAAACAACGGCCTTCGCGCACGCCAACGAACTGAGCGAGGCCGCGATCCGGCGTGCCGGAGAGACGATGACCCTGCTCGATCCGGCCAGCGGGCCGCGCCCGGCCGCGCCGCGCCGAACCAACAGCGCGCTCTATACCGACGAGGATCCGCTCGGCCTGATCCCCTTCGCCAGGAAGGTCGCGCTCTGCCAGGAGATCGACGCCGCCGCCCGCGCCCGCGACCCACGCGTCGTCCAGGTCTCGGTCGGTTTGTCGGCATCGTGGAGCGTGGTCGAGATCGTTCGTCCGGATGGTTTCACCGCGTTCGACGTGCGCCCGCTGGTCCGCCTCAACATATCGATCGTCGTCGAGCAGAACGGGCGGCGCGAAACGGGTTTCTTCGGCCTCGGCGGCCGCTATCTCTACGATCGGCTTTTCGAGCCCGCGACGTGGAACCGCGCGATCGATGAAGCGCTGCATCAGGCGGTCGTCAATCTGGACGCGGTTTCTGCCCCCGCCGGCGAGATGACCGTCGTCTGCGGCCCCGGCTGGCCCGGCGTCCTGCTCCACGAGGCGATCGGCCACGGCCTCGAAGGGGATTTCAACCGGAAGGGGACCTCCGCCTTTTCCGGCAGGATCGGGGAGCGCGTCGCCGCGCCGGGCGTCACCGTCGTCGATGACGGCTCGATCGCCGACCGGCGCGGATCGCTGACCATCGACGACGAGGGAACGCCCACCCGGTGCAACGTGCTGATCGAGGACGGCATCCTCAAGGGCTATATCCAGGACCGGCTCAATGCCCGGCTGATGGGGGTCGAGCCGACCGGGAACGGCCGGCGCGAAAGCTATGCCCATGCGCCGATGCCGCGCATGACCAACACCTTCATGTATGGCGGCAGCGACGATCCGGGCGAGATCATTGAGCGAGCGCGGAACGGCATTTATGCCAAGAGCTTCGGCGGTGGCCAGGTGGACATCACCTCGGGCAAGTTCGTCTTCTCCTGCACCGAGGCCTATAAGATCGAGAATGGCAAGCTGACGGTGCCGATCAAGGGCGCGACGCTGATCGGCGACGGCCCTTCGGTGCTCACCAAGGTGACGGCGATCGGCAACGATATGGCGCTCGACGAGGGGGTGGGCATCTGCGGCAAGGGCGGCCAATCGGTGCCCGCGGGCGTCGGCCAGCCGACCGTGATGATATCGGCGCTGACGGTAGGCGGCACGGCGGTCTAGCTGTCGTGCCCGGTCGGCCCATCCAGACGAGCCGCGAACTTGTGAAAGGGCGATCCGAAGGGCGCTCCTTCGCTGCCGGGCCCGGACCGGTTTGTCTCGATCATCAACGGAAGCCGGCAAAGGGCTCGGCTCCGGCCGACGACGGCGGTCCTGCGGCGAGCGTCGCTCGATGCCAATAGCGGTCGCTCTGGGCGGCGGTGCTGCGCTCGGCTGGGCGCATATCGGCGTCCTTCACGCGTTGCGCGAGAACGGCATCGCCGTGCACGCCGCCGCCGGGACCTCGATCGGTGCGCTCGCCGCGGTCTGCTTCGCTGCGGGCGAACTCGAAACCCTCGAGCGGATCGCGCGCTCGACGACCTGGCTGCGTGCGCTGAGCTATCTCGATCTGCATTTCCGCCCCGGCGCCATGCTCGGCGGGCGGGGCATTTTGCGAAGGCTGGAGCTTCATCTCGGCCGGCTCCAATTTCAGGATCTCTGGATTCCATCCGCGGCGGTCGCCTGCGACCTCGTCTCGGGCAAGCCGGTGATCATCGATCGCGGCGCGGTCAGCCCGGCGATCATGGCCTCGATCGCCATACCTGGGCTGTTCCGTCCGGTACAGTCCGATGGCCGTTTCCTGGTCGATGGCGGCGTCGTCATGCCGGTGCCGGTGGCCGCGGCGCGCAAGATCGCTGGCGGGCTGCCCGTCGTCTCGGTCAATCTTCAGGGCGATTATCACGGCCGTCCCGTTGCCACCGCCATTCGTAACCAGCCGAGGCGCGCTCATCCCTCGCTCGCGGTGGCGCGCGCCTCGACGATGCTGCTGATGGCCGAACTGGCGCGCGCTTCGCTGGCGCTCGATCCGCCCGATCTCGCGCTGACGCTGCCGGTCGGTCATGTCGACATCCACGATTTCACCCGTGCCGACGAGCTGATCGCGATCGGCCGCCGCTCGGTCGAGGCCGAGATAGACGAAATCCGCACGCTCGCCGAACGCGCCCCATGCGCAACGGCAATCCGATGACGACCAGCGAGGACGGCACCGCAGCGATACTCGCCTTCTGGATGCGCGAGGTCGGACCTGATCGCTGGTGGGTGCGGTCGGACGAGACCGACGCCGTCTGCGCCGAGCGCTTCGCCGCTCTGTGGGAGGAGTGGCGCGGCCGCTTGCCCGAAAGCTTCCTGAAATCGCCCGATGAGGCGCTGGCCGGCGTGATTCTGTTCGATCAGTTCCCGCGCAACATGTTCCGTGGCCACGCCGACGCCTTCTCGACCGACAGCCTTGCGCTTGCGATCGCCAGGGGCGCAGTCGACCGCGGCCTCGACGCGCGGATGAGCGACGATGCCCGCTCGATGCTCTATATGCCTTTTCAGCATAGTGAACGCCTGGCGGATCAGGAACGATCAATCGCGCTGTTCACCGCGCTGGGCAACGGGCAGTCGCTCGATTTCGCTCAGAAGCATCGGGACATGATCCTCCGCTACGGCCGCTTCCCGGCGCGCAACGCAGCGCTCGGCCGGTCGAACCGCCCGGGTGAGGAAGCGGGTATCGAAGCAAGCCGGGCCTGGTAGAGCCTCCTTGCGTGCCTAAAAATCAGGCAGGGCTTAACTTTTAGTCAAACCGCCACCGCCGAGATGTTCTGCACCGCAACATGAGCTGTCGGAGTCGCGGGGAATTGGCTCGGGCCGAAAATGGCATGATATTTGCTTCGTACAACCGGGCTAAAATGAGGGAGGCAGAATGAAACTCGTCATCGCCATCATAAAGCCGTTCAAGCTGGACGAAGTGCGCGAAGCACTGTCCGGCCTGGGTGTGCAAGGCATGACCGTTACCGAGGTCAAGGGCTTCGGGCGGCAAAAGGGCCAGACGGAAATCTACCGTGGGGCCGAATACAGCACCAACATGGTTCCGAAGATCAAGGTCGAGGTGGCCACCACCGACGATCTTGCGGGGCGGGTCGTCGAGGTGATCCAGCAATCGGCGAACACCGGCGCGATCGGTGATGGCAAAATCTTCGTCCTCGACGTCGCTCAGGCCGTGCGCATCCGCACTGGCGAGACCGACGACGTCGCGCTCTGAGAAAAGGGGGTAACATGAAGCTTCTCAACAAGCTGACGACCGGCTTCGGCGCGCTTGCCGTCACCGCGTTGATCGCTGCGCCCGCCTGGGCGCAGACTTTGATCGAAAATCCCACCGTCGAACAGCAGGCGACGATGGTCAACAAGGGCGACACGACCTGGATGCTGGTTTCCTCGGCGCTGGTGCTGATGATGTCGGTGCCCGCGCTGGCGCTGTTCTATGGTGGTCTGGTCCGCACCAAGAACATGCTGTCGGTGCTGATGCAGGTATTGATGATCGTCTCGATCGCGGCGCTCGTCTGGGTCGGCTGGGGCTATTCGATGGCCTTCACCTCCGGTGGCGACAACCATTTCTTCGGTGGCTTCTCGAAGGCGTTTCTGTCGGGCGTGAGCGCGTCCACCTATGCCGCGACCTTCTCGAACAATGTCTACATCCCCGAATATACGTTCGTCGTCTTCCAGATGACCTTCGCGTGCATCACCCCAGCCCTGATCGTCGGCGCTTTCGCCGAGCGCGTAAAGTTCTGGCCGCTGATGCTGTTCATGGTGCTGTGGATGACCATCGTCTATTTCCCGATGGCGCACATGGTCTGGTACTGGGCGGGCCCCGACTTCCTGAAGGGTGCTCCGACCGATTCCGGCCTGATCTGGGGCTGGGGCGGGCTTGACTTCGCGGGCGGTACCGTCGTCCACATCAATGCGGGTATTGCGGGCCTCGCGGGCTGCCTCGTGCTCGGTAAGCGTACCGGCTTCAAGAAGGAGCCGATGCCGCCGCACTCGCTGACCATGACCATGATCGGCGCCTCGCTGCTGTGGGTGGGCTGGTTCGGTTTCAACGCCGGTTCCAACCTCGAGTCCAACGGCGTGACCGCGGTGGCGTTCATCAACACCTTCGTCGCCACCGCTGCCGCGGCCGTCGCCTGGGCGGTCATCGAGCAAATCGTCCATGGCAAGCCGTCGCTCCTGGGTGCGGCCTCGGGCGCCGTCGCCGGCCTCGTTGCGATCACCCCGGCCGCCGGTTTCGCCGCTCCGGTGACGTCGATCCTGCTCGGCTTTGCGGTCTCGATCATCTGCTTCTTCTTCGTCACCACGGTGAAGAACAAGCTCGGCTATGACGACTCGCTCGACGTGTTCGGCGTCCACTGCATCGGCGGCATCGTCGGCGCGATCGGCACCGGCATCGTCGCCGATCCGGCGCTCGGCGGACAGGGCTGGTTCGACTACACCGTCTTCCCGGCGGTCGCGGGCGAATATGACATGGCCGGCCAGGTGATCACGCAGCTCAAGGCGGTTGCGCTGACCCTTGTCCTGTCGGGCGGCGTGTCGGCGATCCTGTTCTTCCTGATCGACAAGACCATCGGGCTGCGTCCCTCGGTCGAGGTCGAGCTCGAAGGCCTCGACATCGCCGAGCATGGCGAGCGCGCCTACAACTACTGATTGCGAATTGGGGCCGCCTCGTGAGGGGCGGCTCCTCCGGGCGTTCCTCCTGCGAACGCACTCAGGCCGGTGGGGCAACCCTCCGGCCCTTTTTTTGTTATGACAGGCCGATCATGATCACCGTAGCCAGCTATAATATCCGCAAGGGCCTGGGCACCGACCGCCGCCGCAACCCGCACCGCATCCTCGAGGTGCTGCATGAGATCCATGCCGACATCGTCGCCCTGCAGGAGGCCGATCGTCGCTTCGGCGCCCGGCAGAGCGCGATCCCGGCCGAGCTGATCGCGCAGGGCGAGTATAAGGCGGTCGATTTCGACATAAGGCCGGGCGGGATCGGCTGGCATGGCAACGCGATCCTCGTCCGCCACAATGTCGAGATCGTCGATCTCGAGCCGATCGGCCTGCCGATGATCGAGCCGCGCGGCGCCGTGCTGGCGGAGCTCGTCGTCGCCGGTCGCGAGCTGCGCGTGATCGGCATGCATCTCGACCTGTCGGGGCTATGGCGCCGACGGCAGGTCCGGACGATCCTCGACCTTGTCCGCCGCCGCAAGCGGGCGATGCCGACGGTGATGATGGGCGACCTCAACGAATGGTCGCTCCATGGCGGCTGCATGCGCGATTTCGTAGGGCTCCAGATCGCACCGACCGGGCGCAGCTACCATAGCCGTCGGCCGGTGGGCTGCCTCGACAGGATCATCCTGACCCCCGATCTCCACCTCGTCGCGTGCGGCGTCCATGCCAGCGATCGGGCGCGGCTGGCGTCGGATCATCTGCCGATCTGGGCACGGGTGAACTGGACCTGATTCAGAGTGATTTCGAGGCAGAAGGAAACATCTGCCGGCTCGGAAATCACGGCAAACAGAAGAAAATGAGGCTCGATCCGATTCGATCGGAAGCGGATCGAGCCTAGCTCGCCCGCAGCAGCGGGGCGAGGGTGGAGATGTCGTAACCCGCTCCGGCGGCCTTCGCGACCAGTTCGCGCGGATCGTCCCCGGCGGAACCCCTGGCGAGTGCCCAGAGATGGGTCGAGCGCGTGCCCGAGCGGCAGAAGGCGAGTACCGGCCCGCTAGCCTTGTCCAGCGCGTCGCGCATCGCATTGACCTGATTCACCGAAAAGCCGCCATGGGTGATCGGGATCGCGACATAGGCGAGGCCGGCGGCGTCGGCCGCCTCGCGGATCGCCTCGCCCGAAGGCTGGCCCACCTCCTCTTTCTCGGGGCGGTTGTTGATGATCGTCGTGAAGCCCTGGTCGGCGGCAGCGGCGACATCGGCGGGCGTGACCTGGCCTGCGACCGAAATACTGTCGTCGATCTTGCGGAAATCGGTCATTGGTCAGCCTCCATGCTTTGCTATGGCGGCAAGGAAGGCGTCGCCATAGCTTTCGAGTTTCTTGGCACCTACCCCCGAAATCCGCGCGAGGCCATGCCTTGTCTCCGGCTTCAGCGCGGCCATCTCGCGAAGCGTGGCATCGTTGAAGACGACATAGGGCGGCACGCCCTGGGCCCTGGCGAGGTCGCGGCGCAACGCCCTCAGCGCCTCGAACAGCGGATCGGACGGGTGGATCCCGGGTGCTTCGCGACCCTTCCGGCGGCGCTGTCGCTCAGGCGGAAGGACCAGCGGCAGCTGCGCCTCGCCCTTCAGGATCGGGCGGGCGCCCGGACCGAAGGAAAGGCCGCCATAATCGTCGGCGCGCAACGCATCGCGCGCGAGGAGCGCGCGGGCGACTGGTTTGATCAGCTTGAGCTCCTCCTCGCTCGCGACGCCGAACACGGACAGGCGATGATGGCCGGCAGCCAGCACCTTCTCGGTATCGCGTCCGGCCAGCACGTCGGTCAGATGGCCCACGCCATATCGCATCTCGGTGCGGAACGCGGCGGACAGCAGTTTCTGCGCGATCATGGTCGCATCGATGCCGGTGGGCGGGTTCAGGCAATTGTCGCAATTGCCGCAGCTTTCGGGCGGGTTCTCGTCGAAATGGCGCAGCAATATCGCGCGCCGGCAACCCGGTGCCTCGACCAGCGACGCCATCGCGTTCAGCCGCTGGCGTTCGCCGCTGCGGCGCCGGTCCTCGATATCGGTGTCGATCCGTCGTCGCGCGCGCGCGAAATCGTCGGCGCCCCAGAATAGCTGGGTGACGGCCGGATCGCCATCGCGGCCGGCCCGCCCGGTCTCCTGATAATAGGCCTCGATCGATTTCGGCAGGCCGGCATGGGCCACGAAGCGCACGTCGGGCTTGTCGATGCCCATGCCGAATGCGACGGTGGCGACCATCACCATATCCTCCGACGCGACGAACGCCCGCTGGTTGGCGGCGCGCAGCTGCGGGTCGAGCCCGGCATGATAGGCACGGGTCGGCCGGCCGCTGGCCGAGGCGATCTGTGCGGCGAGCCGCTCGGTCGCGTCGCGGGTCGATGCGTAGACAATGCCGGCGCCCGGCGTCTCATCGACGAAGGCCGCGAGCTGCCGCGCGACTCCGTCACGCGGGGTGATGCCGTAGCGGATGTTCGGGCGATCGAACCCGGCGAGAATCATGCCGTCGCGCTCGATGCCGAGCTGATCGAGTATGTCTTCGCGGGTGTGCCTGTCGGCGGTCGCGGTCAGCGCCAGCCGCGGCGCCTCGGCCCTGGCGTCGAGCAGGCCGCGCAACAGCCGGTAATCCGGCCGGAAGTCATGCCCCCACTCGGACACGCAATGCGCCTCGTCGATCGCGATCAGCGCGAGCGGAATGGGTTCGATCAGGCGGCGGAAGCTCTCGGTCGAGGCGCGTTCGGGCGCGACATAGAGCAGGTCGAGCGCGCCGTTGCGCAGCCGGTCGATCGTCGCGTCGCGATTGTCGTCGGCGGATGTCAGCGTCGCCGCGCGGATGCCCGCCGCCTCCGCCGAGCGCACCTGATCGTGCATCAGCGCGATCAGCGGCGAGATGACGAGCCCGGTTCCTGGCCGGCACAAAGCGGGGATCTGGTAGGTCAGCGACTTGCCCGCGCCCGTCGGCATGATGGCCAGGGTCCGCAGACCTGCCATGACCCGGTCGATCACCTCCTGCTGCCGCCCCCGGAACTGCGAAAAGCCAAAGGTTTCATGAAGGGCTTCCAGCGGGGAGGGCATGGCCCGCTTCTAGCGCAAGGCGGAGGGGTGTCGATCCCATAAGCGTAATCGGGTTGCTACGCCGCCTCTTTCTCCTCTCGCTCGCTCGCCTGCCGCATCCACATCTCGGCATAGAGTCCGTCGCGGGCGAGCAGTTCGGCATGGCTGCCGCGTTCGGCGATCCGGCCCGCCTCGAGCACCAATATCTCGTCGGCGTGAACGATCGTCGACAGGCGGTGGGCGATGACGATCGTCGTGCGCCCCGCCTCGACGTCGCGCAGCGTCGCCTGGATTTCGGCCTCGGTTCTGCTGTCCAGCGCGCTCGTGGCTTCATCGAGAATGAGGATCGGCGGGTTCTTGAGCAGGGTGCGGGCGATCGCGACGCGCTGCTTCTCGCCGCCCGAAAGCTTGAGGCCGCGTTCGCCCACACGCGTGTCGTAGCCCTGCGGCAGCGACTGGATGAAGTCGTGGATCGCGGCGCCCTTTGCCGCCGCCTCGATCTCGGCCTGGGTCGATCCCTCGCGCCCATAGCCGATATTATAGCCGATGCTGTCGTTGAACAGCACCGTGTCCTGGGGAACGATGCCGATCGCCTGGCGAAGCGAAGCCTGGGTGACCTGCCTGATATCCTGGCCGTCGACCGTCACTGCGCCGCTGCCGATTTCGTAGAAGCGGTAGAGTAGGCGTGCGAGGGTCGACTTGCCCGCACCCGACGGGCCGACCACCGCCAGGGTGGCACCCGGCCGGATCGTGAAGTCGACCCCCTTGAGGATCGGCCGCTCCGGGTCATAGGCGAAGTGGACGTGGTCGAAGCGGACGAGGCCGCCGATCACCTTGAGCGGCGGCGCGCCGGGCGCATCGGTTACCTCGGCCGGCGTGTCGATCAGGCGGAACATCGATTCCATGTCGATCAGGCCCTGACGGATCTCGCGATAGACCATGCCGAGCATGTCGAGCGGGCGGAAGAGCTGGCTGAGCATCGTGTTGATGAAGACGACGTCGCCGGGCGTGTACCAGCCCTTGCTCCAGCCGTAGACGCTATAGCCCATGGCGCCCGCCATCATCAGGTTGGTGATCAGCGACTGGCCGATGTTGAGCAGCGCGAGCGAGCTCTCATTCTTCGTCGCAGCGCGCGCATATTGCGCGACCGCCCGGCCATAATTCGCTGCCTCGCGCTCCTCGGCATTGAAATATTTGACTGTTTCGTAATTGAGTAGCGAGTCCACTGCGCGCGCGGCGGCACGCGTGTCATATTCGACCATCTCGCGCCGCATCCTGGTGCGCCATTCGGTCACCGTGCGGGTGAAGCGGATATAGGCGGCGATCGCCACTATGGTCGCGGCCATCAGCCCCAGGCCGAATTTGACGAGAAAGATGATGCAGACCGCGGTGAGTTCGAAGATCGTCGGGCCGATGTTGAACAGCAGGAAGTAGAGCATCGTGTCGATGCTCTTCGTGCCGCGCTCGACGACCTTGGTCAGTGCACCCGTCCGCCGTTCGAGATGGAAGCGCAGCGACAGGCGGTGAAGCTGGGCGAACACCTCGAGCGACAGGCGCCGCGCGGCATCCTGGCCGACCATCTCGAAAATGGCGTTGCGCATGTTGTCGAACAGTACGCCGCCGAAACGCGCCCCGGCATAGGCGGCGACCAGCGCGACCGCGATCGCGACGCCGGGCTCCATCCCCGGCGCCAGCCGGTCCATCGCCTCCTTGTAGGCAAAGGGCATCAGCAGCACCGCCGTCTTGGCGGCAAGCACCAGCAACAGCGCCGCGACGACCCGCGCGCGCAACGCCGGCTGCCCTTTCGGCCAGAGGTAGGGAAGGAAACGGCGGAGCGTGGCTAGACCCTGTTCGGGAACGGGCAGGGCGGCGGAAGGATTGTCGGGCGGCATGCGCGGTCAAGATAGGGAGTCGACGGCGAATGTGGAAGCGTGGCTTGCGACCGGCGCGCCTGGCGGGGCCGGCCGGCAGCGCGTCACCGGAGCAGATAGGTGCTGAGCAGGACAGCGGTTAGCAGCCAAAGCGCGACGATGACCGCGGCGGCCGCATAGCTGCGCGGACCGCTGGCCATCGCCTCGGCCTCGGCGCGGAACACCGTCATGAGATCGGAAGGGATCATCCGGATCGCGAGCGCTATGCCGAGCGGGACGACGATCAGGTCGTCGAGATAGCCGAGGACGGGGACGAAATCGGGGATCAGGTCGATCGGGCTGAGCGCATAGGCGGCGACGGCGGCGGCGACCAGCTTGGCGAGGGCGGGGGTGCGGCGGTCGCGCGCCGCCAGCCACAGCGCCAGCACGTCCCGTTTGAGCGCCCTCGCCCAGGTCCGTAGTCGCCCGATCATCATCTTGGGCGCCGCTCCTCGTCACCTTCGTCGGTCATGTCGCAGTCCTCGAGCTCAACCCATACCGGCGCATGGTCGCTGGTCTTCTCCCAGCCGCGCGGGACACGGTCTACCTCGGCCCGGACGAGCCGGACGGCAGCGGGGCGATTGAGCAGGATATGGTCGATCCGCAGCCCGGCATCGCGCTCGAAAGAGCGCCGCCAATATTTCCAGAAAGTGTAGATATGCTCGCCGGGATGGAGATGGCGCAAGGCGTCGGTCCACCCCTGATCGAGGAGCCGCGCATAAGCGGCGCGGACCTCGGGCGCGAACAGCGCGTCGTCGCGCCACCGCTCGGGCACATAGACGTCGAGGTCGGTGGGCATGACATTATAGTCGCCCGCGACGATCACCGGCGCGTTGAGCGCCGCAAGCTCCGCCATATGGGCGTGGAGCCGATCGAACCAGCGCAGCTTATAGTCATATTTCGGGCCGGGGCGCGGGTTTCCGTTCGGCAGATAAAGTCCCGCGATCAACACCCCGTTGACCGCGGCTTCGATGTACCGGCTCTGGATGTCGTCCGGATCGCCGGGAAGGCCGCGCCGGGTCTCGATGACGGCGCCCGCCCGGCTGAGGATGGCGACGCCGTTCCAGCGGCTTTGGCCGTGCCAGACCGCGTCATAACCCAGATCCCGGATCGGTCGTTCGGGGAATGAGGCGTCCGGAGTTTTGAGCTCCTGCAGGCAGACGATATCGGGCTGGGCAGCATCCAGCCACCGCAGCAGCACCGGCAATCGCCCGTTTATGCCGTTCACATTATAGGTCGCGATCTTCATCTGGTCGGTACGGGCTTTCGGCTGATGCTGATCAACCGCGCTCCGGCCTGCCCGTTCCGCGGCGGCCGGGTTTGGCGCCGACCGACCGGTCCCGATCTCGACATCGCGAAACGGCACCGTTATCCTGGCTTTCCGCAGGTTTCGCCCTGGACCGCCGCGCATGTCCGATCCCGAACTTTTCCCGATAACCAATGAGAGCTTTGTTGCAGACATCAAGGCGGTTTCGGACGAGATAAGGGCCGCCGGCTGGCAGCCCGATTTCGTCGTCGGCATCGGGCGCGGCGGGCTGGTCCCTGCGGTGTATATTTCGCACCGGCTGGATCTGCCGATGCTTTCGATCGATCACAGTTCCGGAGAGTCTGGCTTCGCCGACGAGTTGCTCGGCAAGGTCGCGTCGAAAAGCGCGGCCGGCACGCGGCTGCTGTTCGTCGACGACATCAACGACAGCGGCGATACCATCGCTTATATCCGCGATATCCTCGGCAGCCGCGGTTGTGACGAGAACAATCTGCGGTTCGCGGTGCTGCTCAACAACCTGCGCTCGAAGGTCGCGGTCGACTATTGGTCGCAGATCATCGACCGTGCATCGGAAAAGCGCTGGTTCGTCTTCCCCTGGGAAGCAATGGCGGCGGACGACAGGCTCGTTGAGGAAGCTCTCTCCGTTCCGGGGCGCCTCGCCTGAGCGGAGAATCGCTCAGGAGCAACTGGACGGCGTGAGCCGTCGGCTCGCAGGACGGCCCACAGCCTATGCGGCGGCCGGCGCTTGGCCCTCGCGATGATAGCGGCTCGCCAACCAGGCGCAGACGAACAGTTGGAGCTGGTGGAAGATCATCAGCGGCAGGACGACCATCCCAACCTGCGCCGGCGCGAACAATGCCCCCGCCATCGGTACGCCAGAGACCAAGCTTTTCTTCGATCCGCAGAACAGCAGGACGATCCGATCTTCGCGCGGCATGCCGATCGCCCGGCCCACCAGCAGATTGGTCCCCATCACCACTGCAAGGATCAAGGCGCTCAGGGTCAGAAGCGCCACCAGATCGAATCCCCCGACCCTCGTCCAGATGCCCTCGATCACCGCCGCGCTGAACGCCGAATAGACGACGAGCAGCACCGAACCCCGGTCAACGGGCTGCATGATCGCTTTGTTGCGATCGAGGAAGGTGCCGATCAGCGGGCGAAGAAGATGGCCGGCGACGAAGGGTATCAGCAGCTGAAGGACGATCGTTCGCAATGACCCGGAGGAGAAGCTGATGCTCGTTCCATCGGCACCCATGAGGAGGCTGACCAGCAGGGGCGTCAGGAAGATGCCGAGCAGGTTGGACAGCGAGGCGCTGCATACCGCCGCCGCGACATTGCCTCCCGCGATCGCGGTGAAAGCGATCGACGACTGCACGGTCGAAGGCACCAGGGTCAGGAAGACGAGGCCCGAAAGCAGCAGCGGATCGACGAAGCCCGAGCATGCCGCCGCGAGCGCGACGCCGAGGGCTGGAAAAAGCGCGTAAGTCGATCCCAACACGATCAGATGCAGTCGCCAGTTGCCTGCGCCGTGGCGTATCGCCTCGCGCGAGAGCTTCGCGCCATGCAGGAAAAAGAGCAGGACAATCGCGAGATCGGCCAGCTTGCCGACGTAGTCCGCCGCAACGCCGCTGACCGGCGCGAGTGACGCAGCCGCCATGACGCCGATGAGCAACAGCAGGAAGAGGTCTGGCTTCAGCGCCGTTTTCACAAAGGCCCCACGATGGCCCGGGATCGGGTTCATTCGATCTTGCCGTGACTGCCTGAAAAGGGTGCTGCATGGCAAGAATGTCGGTCAAGAGAGGGTTTTCGCTCCGGTGCGTCGCGACGCAGCGGGCGACGGGAGTGCATCAGGCCTGGATCCTATCCTGTCTTCGGTTGGCGGATCTCAATGCGCAGCGATCGGGCCGCTGGCCGCCGGTCTTTTGGCCTTTGGCAACAGCCAGAAAGCTCCTGAGAGCAGGATCAACAGCGTCCCCGATATAAGGAACATGCGATCCGCAGCGATGGTGACGGCCTCTTTGTCCACCAGCTGGGCAACCACGACGCGCGCCTGCATCATCGGGAGACCGCTTGCCTGAAGCGTGTCGAACGTCTGGCCCGGATTGAGCTTTGCTGCCAGGTCGCTGCCATTGGCGCGCCCCTGGTCGGTCCAGAAGGTCATCGCGATCGACGTCGTGATCGCCATCGACATCGTGCGGAGAAAGCTTTGCAAGCTCGCGGCAGCACCTACCTGGCTGGGCTTTACGGCGGTCAGCGAGATGCCGGCCACCATGACGAAGAAAAAGGGCATGCCCAGCCCCATGGCTATTTGCGGGAAGGCGAGAGTCCAGAAGTCGGCGCCCGAGGTCCAGTTGATGCGCAGCAGCATGGTTATGCCGATCCACAGCAGACCCCCGGAGATGATCATCCGCGTATCGACCCCTCTGGCGACCAGCAGGGGCGGAAAGCGCGTCGCTACGATCGAGACCAACGCCGCGAAGCCGGTGGCGAGGCCAGCATGAGTCGCCGTGTAGTTCAGCGAGATTTGCATCCACTGCGGAATCACCACCACGCCTGCAAAATAGGCTCCGAAGCCGAAAAACATTCCGATGACGCAGATCGAGTAGGTCCGGTTCGCGAACACCCGCAGATCAACGACGGGGTGCTCCTCGGTCAGTTCCCATATCACGAACGCGACGAAGCCGATCAGAGCGGCGATCGCAAAGGCGACGACCACCGGATCCGCGAACCAGTCGTGCTCGCGGCCGATATCCAGCATGATCTGCAACGCGCCGACCCAGAAGATCAGCAGTGCCAGCCCGATCCTGTCGATGGGCACCCGCATGATGGGGGTTTCGAATGAGCGGATGAGCGCGAGCACGCCGAACAGGGACAGCAGGATGATCGGAATATTGATGAAGAAGATCCAGTGCCACGACAGGTTGTCGCTGATCAGGCCGCCGACGATCGGGCCGAGTGCCGGCCCGCTCAGGGCAGTCGTGGCCCAGAGGGACAATGACGCGCTCTGCTTTTCAATCGGCGTTATCCGCATCAGCAGGATCTGCGTCAGCGGCATCAGCGGGCCACCGCAGAGACCTTGGCCGATCCGGGCGATGACGAGCATCTCCAGCGTCATCGAACTACCGCAGAGGATCGAGAATGTACCGAAACCGCACATGCAGATGACGAACAGGCGAATTGCGCCGAAACGCTGGCTGAGCCAGCCGGCCAGTGGCACGGTGATCGCATCGGCCACGGCGTAGGATGTTATGACCCAGGTGCCCTGGCTCGGGGTGATACCGAGGTTGCCTGCGATGTGCGGGATCGAGACGTTCGCGATCGTTATGTCGAGCACGACGACGAAATTGGCCAAAGCGAGAGCAATGCTCGCCCACAGCCATTTCGGACCCTGCATAGGCGGGGGTGGCGCAGGTGCGGTCATCCGTCTAATTGCTCGAAAGGTCGACCTTGACCTCGGTGGAAAGGCCAACCCGCAGCGGATGCGCCGCCAGTTCCTGCGGGTCCAGCGCGATGCGCACTGGCAAGCGCTGAACCACCTTGATCCAGTTGCCGGTAGCGTTCTGCGCCGGGATCAGGGCGAAAGCGGCACCCGTCCCGCCGGAAAAGCCGACCACGCGGCCGTGATAGACGACGTCGCCGCCGTAGATGTCGGCCGTCACCGTCGCGGCTTGGCCCGGCCGGACCCGCCGAAGCTGGCGCTCCTTGAAGTTCGCTTCGATATAGACCTTCGACAGCGGCACGATCGTCATGATCGAAGTGCCTTGCGAGACGCGCTGGCCAACCTGGACCTGGCGACGCGCGACGACGCCGTCGATTGGTGCGCGGATGACGGTGCGGTCAAGATCGAGCTTGGCGCCGGCCAATTTGGCTTTCGCCGCAAGCACCATTGGGTCGGTGTCGACGGTGGAGCCGCTGACCATCGCCTGGTTGGCGGCGAGCTCGCCCGCCGCTGCGCCCTGGTTCGACCGAGCCTGCGCAAGCCCTGCCTTGGCGGCTGCGAAGGCCTTGCGCGCGCTGGTAAGCTCCTCTCCGGAAACCGCGCCTGACGGTTGCAGCGCAAGGCGACGATCGAGATCGATGCGCGCCTGCTCATATTCCGCCTCCGCACGGGCGATGTCGGCCCGGCGCGCGTCGAGCTGGCTGCCGAGCGCCTCGCTCATCGCGGAGCTTTGCCGGAACATGCGTCGCGCGCGAGCGAGTTCGGCCGCGGCTTGCTGATAGGCGATCACGTAATTGGCTGGATCGAGCCGAACCAATATATCGCCGCGCTTCACCACCTGCGTGTCGGAGACCGGCACCTCGGTCGCCGTGGCGCTGATGACGGGCGTCACCTGGGCCACCTCAGCATTGACATAGGCGTTGTCGGTGCTGACCTCATTACGGCCGATCAGGAAATACCAGAGCGCATAGAGGATCGCCGCAGTGGCCACAGCTAGCGCCAGGCGCATCAGCCACCGCTTGCGGGTCCTCAGGCGCGCGTCGTTGAAGTCCGCCCGGTCGTCATCGGGGGCGATAGCGGCAGGGGCGGCGTCAGCCATGTCGTTCTTCCTTGGGGGTATTCGTCTGGTCAGCGGTGAAGCCGCCCCCCAACACCCGTATGAGCGCTATGTCGAGGGCGAAGGCGCGAGCGGCGAGGGCGGCGAAATTGCGGCGCGCATCGAGCAGCCGTTCTTCGGCCGTAAGCACGTCCAGAAAGGTCGAGAGCCCGCCTTGATAGCGTTTTCTGGCAATCGAATAGGCATCCTCGGAGGCAGCGAGCGCCTGGCGCGACTGGGCAAGCTGCTCACCCAACGAACGCCGGCTGGTGAGCGCGTCGGCGACCTCGCGATAGGCGCCGGTCACGGCGCGGTCATAATCCGCGACAGCCTCGTCATAGGCAGCGCGCGCGCCGCGATACTGGCCCTTGAGCGCGCCGCCGCGGAACAGCGGCAGGCTCAACGCGGGGCCAGCATTGCCCGCCAGCGAGCCTTGCTTGGCGAGATTGTCGAGGCCGACCGACTGATAGCCGATCAATGCCGACAGCCGGATCGAGGGATAGAAATCGGCGCGGGCCACCTTGATCCGGTCGGCCGCGGCCTCGGTGCGGGCGCGGGCCGCAGCAATATCGGGGCGCCGTGCGAGCAGGTCGGTGCTGACGCCGGGCGGCAGGCCGTGCGGCTGAAGCTTGGCGAGCTCGGGGCGCGCGATCGAGAGCCCGCGGTCGGGTCCGGCGCCGACCAGCGCGGCAAGCCGGTTGCGGGTGAGGCCGATGCTCTCGTCGACCGCCTCCAGGTCAGCCCGGGCGCGCGGTATGCCGGCTTCGGCCTGTCTGAGCTCCGCGCGTGTATCGAGTCCGTTCAGCACGCGGTTCGCAACCAGCTTTCCCGTCGACGACCGTAGCTCGACCGCCGCGCCGAGCACGTCGCGGTCTGCATATAGCCGGGCAAGATCAGCATAGGCGCTGCCAATCGCGGTGGCGAGGAGGAGCTGAGCCTGGCGGGCGTCGAGCCGCGCCGCTCTTGCCTCGGAGATGGCGGCTGCGAGCCCGGCGCGGTTGCGGCCCCACAGGTCGAGGTCGAACCCGGCCTCGAGTCCGACGCGTCCCTCATCGAGCCAGCCGCGAGGCACGAACTCGGACGGGAACCCCATATTGTAGCTCTGCTTGCGAACGCCGGCCGCCGCGGTCGCGTCGAGCGTGGGCCGGAGCGCCGCGCCGGCAGCCTGGGCAAGGCCCTCGGCGCGGCGGATCCGCGCCAGCGCTGCCGCCACGTCGGGCGATCCGGCAAGACCTTCCTCGATCAGCCGGCTCAGCTGAGCGTCGCCATAGCCGCGCCACCAGCCTTCGGTCGGCCAGGCGGCGTCGCCCTCGGCGGCGAAACTGCGCTCCGTCGCGAAACTGCTGGCCGCGCGAGGTTCGGGCTTTGGTCCGAGTTCGGGTGGGCCGACGCAGGAGACGAGCAGCGCGACAGCGGATATGGGCATTAAGGATCGAAAAAATACCGCCCGACTCATGCCTTGCCGCAAGCCTATACCGCACAATGATGAATTCGCTGTGCGCCGCGCCGAGATGGCTTGTCAATGAAAAAACTGTACCGTAGAGTACGGAAATGAACGCCGCATCCGCAACGCCAGTCACAGGTCGCCGGGAAGCCCGGCGGATCGATCGCCGTGACGCCATGCTTGCCATCGCCGCGGAGTCATTCCTGCGTGATGGCTATGCCGCGACGACCATGTCGGCGATCGCGGCGGCGATCGGGGGATCGAAGGCAACGCTTTGGAGCTACTTTCCCTCCAAGGAGGCGCTTTTCGAGGCGGTGCTTGATCGTCAGACCGCCGCATATCGGATGCGTCTGACGACGTTGCTCGATCCTTCCGGCGATCTGGAACCGACGTTGCGCGGCTTCTGCTCGAGCTTCATCGAGCGGATCGTATCACCCGAATCCATTGCCCTGCATCGGCTGGCGCATGCGGAGGCGAGCCGCTTTCCGGAGCTGGGTGCGATCTTTTACGATCGTGCACCGCGGACGGTGCAGGGCCTGCTGGCAAGTTTCATCGGGTCGATGATGGAGCGCGGCAGATTGCGAAAGGCCGATCCTGCGCGGGCAGCGCGTACGTTGATGACGCTGTGCCTTTCGGGATGTCATCAACAGGTGATGCTCGGGCAGCTTGCCCAGCCCAGCAAGGCTCAGCTGGCAGAAGATGCCGATTATGCAGCCGACATCTTCCTGCGCGCCTACGCGCCCTGATCGCCGGCTTTCATACCGCCGCAAATGAAAAGGGCGGCCGCTGGGCCGCCCTCATGCACAGGCTCAAGCCGATCAGCGCGAATAGAATTCGACGACCAGATTCGGTTCCATCTTGACCGGATAGGGTACCTCGTCGAGCGTCGGGACGCGGACGAAGCTTACCTTGGTGCCGCCGTCCTGGGCGATATATTCGGGCACGTCGCGCTCGGACAAACCCTGGGCCTCGAGCACCAGCGCCATTTCCTGCGCCTTCGAACCGAGCGTGATCTCGTCGCCCGGCTTCACCAGGCGCGAGGCGATGTTGCACTTCGTGCCGTTGACCAGGATGTGACCGTGGTTGACCAGCTGGCGCGCGGCGAAGATCGTCGGCGCGAATTTGGCGCGATAGACGACCGCGTCGAGGCGGCGCTCGAGCAGGCCGATCAGGTTCTGTGACGTGTCGCCCTTCATCCGCGAAGCTTCGACATAATATTTCTTGAACTGCTTCTCGGTCACGTCGCCATAGGAGCCCTTCAGCTTCTGCTTGGCCTTGAGCTGGATGCCGTAATCCGAAAGCTTACCCTTGCGGCGCTGGCCGTGCTGGCCGGGGCCATATTCGCGCTTGTTGACCGGGCTCTTTGGCCGGCCCCAGATGTTCTCGCCCATCCGGCGGTCGAGCTTGTACTTGGCGCTGGTGCGCTTCGACATGATATCTTCCTTCAATCGCTACAACGTTATCCGCCCTTCGCAGAGCCGGGCGGAGTCGATCCCGGTTTTTCGCGCTGCTTGGTCATATCCGACGGCAGGGCCACCGCTTCACCGGGGTGCGGGGCCGATTGCGAAGGCGCGCCTATGGCGGCCAAGAGGCGGATAGTCAAGCGTTTCGCGGTCGGCTAAAGGCGCCGGCATGACCGACAAGAAAGCCGTTCCGGCTGCCGAATGCACGACTATGCGCGAGGTCCGCGACGCGATTGACGGATTGGACACGCTCATCGTCAGCCTGCTCGCGGAGCGGATGCGCTATATCGAGGCTGCGGCGCGAATAAAGCCCGATCGGGCGGCGGTCCGCGACGAGGTTCGCAAGGCCGAGGTGATCGCCCATGCCGTCAAGGTCGCTGCCGATCGCGGCTTTCCGCCGAAGCTCGCCTACCGCCTCTACGACATGCTCGTGGAAGGATCGATCGCGCACGAATTCGAGACGTTCGACGAATCACGCGCCTGATCGCCGCCGGCTCCGGCGGCGCGTCACCAGCGCCATCGAGGCTGCCATGATGACGAACGGCATCGCCGGAAGGTGGAAGCGGGCCTGGCCCGAAAAGAGTAACGCTATCGCGGTGATGAACAGCGGGAGTGCAAACAACGTCGCCTCGGCGGGCAGCGCCCGGTCGCGGAGGCCGCTTCGGCCGATCGTCCACAGCCTCCGCAGCCCCAGCAGCACGATCGCCATATAGAGCAGCTGGTCGACTACCCTCATGATCAGGATGGGCGTCCCCGCATAGGGATAGTGTCGCTCATAGGCCCAGGCCGCCTCACCATCGGTGCCCCAAAGCTCGAAAAGCTTGCGCGGCATGAGTGCTGCGAAGGCCGCCGGATTCTCGCGGATCCACTGCCAGCCGAGCGCCTTCGCGCGTCTGTCATATTCGACCTGCCGACGAACCCGGTCGGCCGCCTTTATTCCCGTGCGGTCATAGATCTTCAAGATGCCGGGCTCGTGGGCCTCATCGACATAGCCGCCGTTCGCGAGCGCGTTATTGCCGTTCAGCAACGTGGGGCCGCCATTGGTCGAGACGAGGACCCACTCGCCGAAGCGCTGGTGGTTGCGCAACGTCCAGGGCGCGACCACAGCGAAGAGCGCCGCGTAGAGCAAAACGCTCTTCAGTGCGACGAGCCGCCAGCCCGGCCGTGGTTTCGCTACCCCCAGGACGGCGAGCAGCACGATCGGGTATAGATAGGTCTGGGCCTTGATCAGGGTCGCGAGCCCGAGCAGCCCGCCGGCGATCGCGGCCCCGCCCGGCGTCGGCGCGAGCAGGAAATAGGTGGCCCAGACCAGCAACGGAACATAAGGGCCCTCGCTGGCGAACTGCGGCGCATAGAATATCGAATTGGGGTAGACGGCCCAGATCAGGAGAGCGGCCATGATCGCCGGCCTCGGCATCGCCAGCCGCCGCCCGAGCGCGATCATGCCCCAGCCGGTCATCGCGGCGAACGCCAGGTTGAGCGCGAGGGGTGCGGCATGATCGCTGCCGGTCATCGCAATGGCGGCGGCCAGGATCGCTGGATAGCCGACCGGCCAATAGGCGGTCGGAATGCCGCGTTCCACATATCCGAGGCCGGCCGCTATGTCTCGGGCGCGATCGAGATACCAGGCATAGTCGGAGATCGGAGCGACTGGAAATATCAGCATCGCCAGCAGCCGGAGCATGACGGCGAGGATGATGCACGCGGGCATCGCCCACCGACGCGCGCTTCGGTCGGCCTCGATCATGCCCCTATCCCCCAATAGCCGCCGCGTCGCCATTCAGTCGCTCCGCGCGGCGCGCGTCAAGCCCGTTCAGCGGTCGCGGGGGCGCTCGATCGCGCTCAGTACGCCGCGCAGCGTCCTGATCTCCTGCGCGTTCCAGCCCGGCTTCGTCAGCAGGCCGCGCAGCGTCCGTCTGGTGGTGGGGGCACGGTCAGGCGGGAAGAAATAGCCGCTTCTCTCCAGCAGCGCCTCGATATGGCCCATCAACCCTTCGAGTTCGGCCTGGGGTGCGGGAGGATCGATTTCGACCGATGGCGGCGATGCGAGCGCCATCCCCTTCGACCATTCATAGGCGATGAGGATCACCGCCTGGGCGAGGTTGAGGCTGCCGAATTCGGGGTTGATCGGCACCGTGATGATCGTCCGGGCCAGCGCGACGTCGTCGGTTTCCAGGCCGGATCGCTCGGGCCCGAACAGGATCGCCGAACGGCTGGGCGCGGCGCGGATCGCGCGCGCCGCTTCCTCGGGCGTTTCGACCGGCTTGGTCACGCCGCGCCTGCGCACCGTGGTCGCATAGACATGCGCGCAATCGGCGGTCGCCTCGGCGACGCTGTCATAGACGCGCGCACCCTCAAGGACGCTGTCGGCGCCCGACGCGGCGGGCCCGGCCTGCGGATTTGGCCAGCCGTCGCGCGGGCTCACCAGCCGCATCTCGGTCAGCCCGAAATTGAGCATGGCCCGGGCCGCCTTGCCGATATTCTCGCCGAGCTGCGGACGGACAAGGACGATGACGGGTGAGAGCGTCGCCCCGACCCGCTCCCCAGGTTGAGCGGTCACAGGAATAGCCCTAGTCCTTCCCTGCCTCGCTTACCGTCCCCGCGAAATCCTCGAAATCCTTGGCCTCGCGGAAGTCCTTATAGACGCTGGCGAAACGGATATAGGCAACGCTGTCGAGCGCCTTCAGCCCGTCCATCACCATCTCGCCGATCGCATCGGCGGCGATCTCATTGTCGCCGCTCGTCTCGATCTGGCGCTGGATCGCGCTCGCCAGCCGATCGATCCGCGCGGGATCGACCGGTCGTTTGCGGCAGGCGATCTGGATCGAGCGCTCGAGCTTGGCGCGGTCGAACGCCTCACGGCGATTCTCGCTCTTCACGACCGTCATCTCCCGCAACTGAATGCGCTCGAACGTCGTGAAGCGTGCGCCGCAGCCCTCGCATTGCCGTCGCCGGCGGATCGCCGCCCCATCGTCTGTGGGGCGACTGTCCTTCACCTGGCTATCCTCGAACGAGCAGAAGGGGCAGCGCATTACTCTCCCCTTGAGAAGTGCGTCACCATCAAAGCTCCGGATAGATCGGAAAGCGATCGCATAGCACCTCGACACGGGCCTTTACCTGCGCTTCGGCCTGCCCATTGCCTTCCGGCCCGTTCTTGGCGAGCCCGTCGAGCACGTCCGAGATCATGTCGGCGATCTCGCGGAATTCGGCGGGGCCGAAGCCGCGCGTCGTGCCGGCCGGCGATCCGACTCTTATGCCCGAGGTCTTGACCGGCGGCAGCGGGTCGTTCGGTACACCATTTTTGTTGCAGGTGATCCCGGCGCGTTCGAGCGCCTCGTCGGCGTCCTTGCCGGTCACGCCGATCGGCCGCAGGTCGACCAGCGCGAGATGCGTGTCGGTGCCCCCCGAGACGAGATCGGCGCCGCGCTCCTTGAGGCGGGCGGCCAGCACCTTGGCATTTTCGACCACGGCCGCGGCATAGGTCCTGAACGCCGGCTGCAGCGCCTCGCCGAAGGCGACCGCTTTGGCGGCGATCACGTGCATCAGCGGCCCGCCCTGGAGGCCAGGGAACACCGCCGAATTGATCTTCTTCGCGATCACCTCGTCGTCGGTCAGGATCATCCCGCCACGGGGGCCGCGCAGCGTCTTGTGCGTCGTCGTGGTTACGACATGGGCATGGCCGAACGGCGTCGGGTGGACGCCGCCCGCGACCAGCCCCGCAAAATGGGCCATGTCGACCATGAACATCGCGCCGACCTCGTCCGCGATCGCGCGGAAACGGGCGAAATCGATATGGCGCGGATAGGCCGATCCGCCGGTGATGATCAGCGTCGGCCGGTGCTCGCGCGCGAGCGCCTCGACCTGGTCGAAATCGATGCGATGATCGTCGGGGCGCACGCCATATTGGACCGCATTATACCATTTGCCCGACAGCGCGGCCTTCGCACCATGGGTCAGGTGGCCGCCAGCGTCGAGGCTGAGACCCATGATCGTATCCCCCGGCTTGGTCAGCGCGAGCATGACCGCGCCATTGGCCTGCGCGCCGGAGTGCGGCTGGACATTGGCGAAGCCGCAGTTGAACATCGCCTTCGCGCGGTCGATCGCCAGCTGCTCGACGATGTCGGACGGGTGGCAGCCTTGATAATAGCGCTTGCCCGGATAGCCTTCGGCATATTTGTTGGTGAAGACCGAGCCCTGTGCCTCGAGCACCGCCTTGGAAACGATATTCTCCGACGCGATCAGCTCGATCTGCTTCTTCTCGCGCGCCACTTCCTGCTGGAGGCCGCCGAACACGGCCGGGTCCGCTGCGGCGAGGCCGCGCGTGAAGAAACCGTCTGGCTGAACGTCGGAAACGGAGGTGGCCGGGTTGCTGCTCATGCATGTTCCTTGTGGAAGCGGGGATGGGAAAGCTTGTCGACGCGCCGGACATGGCGATCGCCGGCGAACGGGGTTGCCAGGAACGCCTCGACACAGGCGCGCGCCTGCTCGAAGCCGATCAGCCGCGCGCCCAGCGCGATCACATTGGCATCGTTATGCTCGCGCGCGAGGCGGGCGGAGAGGACTTCGGACACCAGCGCGCAGCGCGCCGCCGGGTGGCGGTTGACCGCGATCGATATGCCGATACCCGATCCGCAAAGCGCGATCGCCTTGCCGGCCTCGCCGGCGGCGACGGCCTCGGCGAGCTTGTAGCCATAGTCGGGATAGTCGACCGATGCCGTGCTGTCGGGGCCGAGGTCGAGCACGGCGACGCCCTGGCCGCGCAGCCATTCCGCGAGCGCGGCCTTGAGCTCGAATGCGGCATGATCGGATGCGATGGCGATCGTCTCGGCCATGTCCTGTCCAATATCTTGCGAGTCGGCGGTAAGCGGGCTTCTAGTGCCTAAGGTCGATCGACGCCACCATCTTTGGTGTTGACCTTCCCGTCGATCCTCTCTTCAACCGATCATCAGGGCGGGGGCGTCCGAAGGAGGAGATTTGTCGATGACCGTGCGCATCGTTCCGGCTGCGGCCGCGCTGCTGCTGCTGGCCGCCTGTGCGCGGGGCGAGGATGCCCACCCGCCCGACAATATGGTGACGGGGGAGGAGAATGCGGCGATCACGGTCGAGGACGAGCTCGCGGCGAACGCCGCCAACGCCTCCGACGACGCGCGTCCCACCGACAGCTGGATCGGCAAATGGGTCGGCGTCGAAGGGCTTGTGCTCGATATCCAGCCGGCGGGCGAGCCTGGTCGCTACGTGCTCAGCGTGACGTTGCTCGATGGCACGCGAACCTATGAGGGCATCGCCGATGGCGAGCGGATCAGCTTCACGCGCGAAGGCCAGGCGCAATTCATTCGGGCCGCGACCGGCAAGGAAACGGGCCTCAAATGGCTCGCCGACAAGCAGGATTGTTTGATGATCGAGCCGGGCGAGGGCTTCTGCCGTGACGCGCCGCAGGCTGCGCCCGCCACGCCGCGCCCTTGAAATCCGCGGGTTTCCGGATTAGGGCGCGGCGATGACCAAGCCCGCGCCGCTGTTGACCGCCGAGCAGTTCGCCGCTCGCGCCCGTGCGATCGTCGAGACGATGCACGGCCATGCCGCGCATCGCGCGATTGATCTGCTGACCAATGATGTGCTGCGCGGCCTCGGCTATGGCGAAGGCATCGAGATTTTCGAGCAGGCCGTCGCGCATTGGCACACCGCCGATCATGCCTATCCGCATGAGGGCCGCTGTCCCGACTGCGAAGCGGAGCAGCGGAAAGCGGCGGCGTGATACTCCCCCTTTGCGCGGAGCAACGAATTTGAAAGCAAGCATCGGGAAGCGTTGATCGGTCGGCGCCACCATAGTCCATGCATATATTGATCGCATGAAGGACTATGGGATGCTGATGGACTCGATCGTGGACGATCCCCGCTGGGCGGCGGTGCTGAGCCGCGAAGCCGGCGCCGATGGCCGTTTCGTCTATTCGGTTGCTTCGACCGGGATCTATTGCCGGCCCAATTGCGCTGCGCGGACGCCCCATCCACGGAATGTCGCTTTCCATGACAGCGCGGCGGCGGCCGAGGCCGCGGGCTTCCGGTCGTGCAAGCGCTGCCGGCCCGACGAGCCGCCGCTGGCCGAGCGCCAGGCCGCGCTCGTCGCCGCCGCCTGCCGCCGGATCGAGGCGGCGGAGGCGGCCGTGCCGCTGGCCCTGCTCGCGGCCGAGGCGGAACTCAGCCCGCACCACTTCCATCGGCTGTTCCGCTCGATCACCGGGCTGACTCCGAAGGGCTATGGCGATGCCTGCCGTGCTGGCCGGGTGCGGGCGGCGCTGGCGGAGGGCGGATCGGTTACCCACGCGCTCTACGCAGCCGGCTATGGATCGAGCGGGCGCTTCTACGCGGCCGCCGATCGGGCGCTGGGCATGGCTCCGGCGCGCTATCGCAGCGGAGGCGCGGGAACGGCTATCCGCTACGGCTTCGGCCGATCGTCGCTCGGCGGGGTGCTGGCGGCGAGCAGCGAGCGCGGAATCTGCGCGATATTGATCGGCGATGACGAGGCGGCCTTGCTGGACGATCTTGCCCGTCGCTTCCCCAAGGCGACGCTCATCCGCGGCGATGCCGACTACCGGCATCAGGTCGCGCAGGTGGTGGCGATGGTCGAGGAACCGAGGCGTGGGCTCGCGCTGCCGCTCGATATCCGCGGCACCGCCTTCCAGCAGCGTGTCTGGCAGGCGCTCAGCGCGATCCCGCCCGGCGAGACGCGCAGCTATGCCGAGCTGGCCGCGGCGATCGGCGCGCCCCGCTCGGTCCGGGCCGTCGCGGGCGCGTGCGCGGCCAATCCGATCGCGGTCGCGGTGCCTTGCCATCGCGCCGTGCGCGGCGACGGTGCGCTTGCCGGCTATCGCTGGGGGATCGAACGCAAGCGGGCATTGCTCGCACGGGAAGAATAGCCCCGCTCTGCCGCCGGCAGCGCGACCGCTTACGCCAGAAGCCTGGACAGCATACCCATAGCTTGACTCCGGGAGGGCGAAAGAAGAATAAGAACAAAATAAGAACATGAATGAGTCGAGTCCCCCTCTTGCTGCCCTGAGAGCGCAGGTCGCCGCGCTCGACGGAGCGAAGCTCAGCGATAGCCGGCGCTTTGTGCTCGGCGTGGAGTCGCTCGACCATCGGTTGGGTGGTGGCCTGCCGCGCGCGCGATTGCACGAGATGTTCGCCGCTTCGACCGAGGATCGCGGCGCGCTCGCAGGTCTCGCCTTGATGCTGGCGATATGCGTGGGACAGGGACCGCTGCTGTGGATTCGCCAGGAAAGCGGCGTCCGGGCGGTCGGGCGCCTCTATGGTCCGGGGCTGGCCGAACTCGGTCTCGATCCGGCGCGGCTGGTCGAGATCGTGGCACCCGACGAGGCCGGTCTGCTGCGTGCGGCGGGCGATGCGGTGCGTTGTCCGGCGCTGTCGGCGGTGCTGATCGAGCCGATGGGGGCACGCGGTCTCGATCTGACCTCGAGCCGGCGGCTCGCGGTGGCGGCGGAAAAATCGGGAGTGACGATCCTGCTGTTGCACGGGGTCGCCGAGCCGGGCCCGAGCGCCGCCTATAGCCGCTGGCGGGTTCGTTCGCGGGGTTCCGCGCGGCTGGACGCGGGGGCGCCGGGTCATCCGGCGATGGAGCTCGAACTGCTGCGGCATCGGGGAGGTGTGCCGGGCCTGCGCATCTGTCTGGAGTGGAATCGTGACGAGCTTGCTTTCCGGGAAGCGGCGCTATCTGGCGCTCCATTTTCCCTTCCTGCCGACGGACCGGCTGGCGCACCTGATCGCGACCGGGGCGGCGGAGACCGGCTTTCCGCCTGACGCGCCCTTCGTCCTTGTCGAGAAGCGCAAGGGGGCGATGCGCCTCGCCGCGGTCAGCCCGCCGGCGCTGGTGCTCGGGCTGACGCCGGGGCTCAGCCTCGCCGATGCGCGTGCGCGTATTCCCGATCTCGCCGTTGCCGGCGTCGATCCCACGGCCGATTCCGCCTGGCTCGAGCGGATCGCCGACGGCTGCGATCGCTACACGCCGATGGTGGCGCTCGATCCGCCTGAGGGGTTGATCCTCGACATCAGCGGTTGCGCGCATCTGTTCGGCGGCGAGGAGGGGCTGCGCGACGATCTCGCCGCCCGGCTTGCCCGGCTCGGTATGGCGGCCTCGTCCGCGCTCGCGGACACGCCCGATGCGGCGCGAGCGCTGGCGCGATATGCTCATTCAAGCCCCTCTCCTTTAGGGGAGGGTGACGTAACTTCAACGCTGAAAAACCTCCCCATCGAATCGCTCGAACTCGATGCTGAGGATGGCGTCGCCCTCCGCCGGGCCGGGCTCAAACGGATCGGTGACCTTGCCGCGCGGCCGTCGCAGCTTATCTCGGCGCGGTTCGGCGAGGCTGCGGCGGATCGCCTCGGGCGGATCGCGGGTGGACGCGACATCCGGATCGCCGCGCGCCGGCCCGAAGCGGCGCTGGTCCTCGAGCGCCGGTTCGCCGAGCCGATCGGACGGACCGAGGCCGCGCTCGCCGCGATCGGGGAACTGGCGCGGCAGGCCGCGCACCGGATGGCGGAGGCGCATCGCGGCGGCAGGCGTTTCGAGGCGCGGCTGTTCCGCACCGATGGCCTTGTTCGCGCGCTCAGGATCGAGACGGGGCTTCCGGTGCGCGATGTGCCGTTGATCATGCGGCTGTTCACCGAACGGCTGGAGGCACTGGCCGATCCGGTCGATCCCGGCTTCGGCTTCGATCTGGTGCGGCTGTCGGTGCCAATGTTCGAACCGCTGGCGCCGCTCCAGCTGCCGCTCGAAGGCGGTGCGCTTGCCGAGGGCGAACTGGCGCAACTGCTCGACCGGCTGTCGACCCGGCTGGGCCGTGACCGCGTCCGCCGCCTGGCCCCTCGCGACAGCCATATCCCCGAACAGGCGATGTTCGCTTTCCCCGCGATCGAGGCGGGCGCGACCGGTAGCTGGCCCGTGCAGGAGCCTGGAGAGCCGCCGCTGCGCCCGACCCATTTGTTCGATCCGCCCCAGTCGATCGATGTGATGGCAGGCGTGCCGGATGGCCCGCCCCAACGCTTTCGCTGGCGCCGCCATCTCCATGAGGTCGTGCTTGCCGAAGGGCCCGAGCGGATCGGTGCGCTCTGGTGGCGCCGCGCCGATAACCGGGGGTTCTCGCGCGATTATTATCGGGTCGAGGATCGCGAAGGACGTCGTTTCTGGCTGTTCCGGCACGGGCTTTACGGCCGCGAGGCGGAACGGCCCGCCTGGTATATCCACGGGCTATTTGCATGAGCGCCTTCGCCGAGATGGTCGCGGCCACCAATTATAGCTTCCTGCGCGGCGCCTCGCCGCCCGAGGAAATGGTCGCGGCTGCGCTATCGTCCGGGCTGAAGGGGATGGGCGTCGCCGATCGCAATAGCGTGGCAGGGGTGGTGCGGGCGTGGGACGCTCTCCGCAAGGCGCGCGTGCGATCGGAGGAGCGGGGCTTAGGGGATATCGATTTCAAGCTGGTCAGCGGTGCCCGGCTGGTTTTCGCCGACGGTACCCCCGACATCGTCGCCTATCCCGCGACGCGCCATGGCTGGGGCCGGCTGACGCAGCTGCTGACCGTGGGCAATCGCCGCGCGATCAAGGGCGACTCTATCCTCTTCCTCGACGATCTGCTCGATCATCTCGACGATCTTCTGCTGATCCTGATGCCGACCCGCGAAACGCTGCGGGTGGGGGAAGAGGGCGCGCGTCCGCATCCCTCATGGGACGGGCTGACGACAAAAGACAAAAAAACGAACGAACAACCCCATACACCTGGAAATTCCGATCCCAGGCAGCGCTGTACTATGTCCCTGGCGGCGATCGATGGGGTCCGGATCGATGAGATGGAGCCCTCTCCTTCAGAGAGTAGAGTGAGCGGTACAGACGATATCCTGAGGAAGACGCTCCAGATAGTTTTGGCCGCCGCCCCCGATCGTGTCTGGCTCGGCCTGTCGCGGTCCTATTCGGGGCCCGACAGGCGCCGCATGGCCAGGCTCGCCCGTATCGCCCAGGAACAGGGTGTCCCCATCATCGCGACCAATGACGCGCTCTATGCGACAGCCGGGCAGCGCCACCTCCACGACGTCGTCAGCTGCATTCGGCAAGGCATCACGCTCGAAGAAGCGGGGACGCGGATAGACGCCCATGGCGAGCGGTATCTGAAGCCGGGCGAGGAGATGGCGAGGCTGTTCACCGATCACCCGCGCGCTCTGGCCGAGAGCCTCCGCCTGCTCGAACGGATCGAGTTCGATCTCGGCGATCTCCGCTATGAATATCCGCACGAGCCCGTCCCCCCAGGAGAAACCCCCCAGGGCTGGCTGGAGAAGCTCGTTCGCAAGGGAATAAGGTGGCGCTATGGCGACAGTCCGGCGCAGGAGGTGTTCGATCTCGTCGAGACCGAGCTCAAGCTCGTTCGCAAGGCGCGCTATGCCTATTATTTCCTGACGGTCCACGACATCGTCCAGGAAGCGCGGCGGCTGAATATCCTGTGTCAGGGGCGCGGCTCGGCGGCGAATTCCGTGATTTGCTACGTGCTCGGCATCACCGAGATCGATCCGGTCGTGAACAAGCTGCTTTTCTCGCGGTTCATTTCGGAGGATCGCAACGAGCCTCCCGACATCGACGTCGATTTCGAACATGAGCGACGTGAGGAGGTGATGCAATATATCTACCGGCGCTATGGCCGCCACCGCGCCGGCATCGCCGCCACCGTCATTCATTACCGGCCGAGGAGCGCGGTGCGCGAGGTCGCCAAGGTGCTGGGCCTCAGCGAGGATGTCGCCGCCCGGCTCACCTCGACGATATGGGGCAGCTTCTCCTCGAGGATGGAGGAGAAGCGCTTCGACGAGACCGGCTTCGACATCGGCAATGTCGAGATCGGCCGGCTCAACATGCTGGTCGAGCAACTGCTGACCTTCCCGCGCCATCTCTCGCAGCATGTCGGCGGATATGTGCTGACCGAGGATCGGCTCGACGCAACCGTCCCTATCCACAATGCCGCGATGGAGGATCGCACTTTCATCGAATGGGACAAGGACGACATCGATGCGCTCGGCCTGATGAAGGTCGATATCCTGGCGCTCGGCATGCTGACCTGCATCCGCAAGGCCTTCGCGTTGATCGAGACGCATATCGGCAAGCAATATAGGCTCGCCTCGATCCCGCCCGACCAGCCCGATGTCTATGACATGCTCTGCAAGGGAGACAGCATCGGCGTCTTCCAGGTCGAAAGCCGCGCCCAGATCAACATGCTGCCACGGTTGCGTCCGCGAAAGTTCTACGACCTCGTCGTCCAGGTCGCGATCGTCCGGCCCGGACCTATCCAGGGCGGCATGGTCCACCCCTATCTCAGGAACCGGAAGGATGAGCGCGAGGGGCGGCTGGTGATCCGATATCCCGGTCCGCGAAAGCCAGATGGCAGCGCGGAACTGGAGGAAGTGCTGGTCAAGACGCTGGGCGTCCCGTTATTCCAGGAACAGGTCATGAAGCTGGCTATCGTCGCGGCCGGTTTTACCGACTCCGAGGCCAATCAGCTGCGACGGGCAATGGCCACTTTCCGCAACGTCGGAACCATGCCGAAATTCGAACGCAAGATGGTCGGGGGCATGGTCGAGCGCGGCTATCCCCGCGAGTTCGCGGAGGCCTGCTTCAACCAGGTGAAAGGCTTTGGCAGCTATGGCTTTCCCGAAAGCCATGCCCAATCCTTTGCGCTGCTTGTCTATGCGTCTTCCTATATCAAATGCCGCTATCCGGCGGTGTTCGCCTGCGCGCTGCTCAACTCGCAGCCGATGGGCTTCTACGCTCCCGCGCAGATCGTCCGCGACGCGCGCGAGCATGGGATCGAGGTGCGGCCGGTCGATGTGAACCATAGCGACTGGGACAATGGGCTGGAGCATCATACTCACCCCTCCCCTTCAGGGGAGGGGAAGGGGGTGGGGGCTCTCCTCCCCACCAACGTTGGATTGAGGGATAGTCCCCACCCCAACCCCTCCCCTGAAGGGGAGGGGCTTACTGCCCGTCTCGCCCTCCGCCTCGGCCTGCGCCAGATCGGCGGCTTTCGAGAGGCTTGGGCCCATTCGCTCGTGGAGGCGCGCGCCCAGGCCCCCTTCTCCAGCATCGAGAATCTCGCCCGCCGCGCGGGACTGCCGCGTCGCGCGCTGCGGCTGCTCGCCGACGCCGACGCCTTTCGCTCGATGGGCCTCGACCGGCGCGAGGCGTTGTGGGAGGCGCGGCGGACGCCGGACGGCGAACTGCCGCTGTTCGCCGCGGCGCGCGCCCGCGAACTGGGCGAGGAACCCGACGCGATGCTGCCCGCGATGCCGCTGTCCGAGCATGTCGCCGCCGACTATCAGCTCACCCGCCTCTCGCTCAAAGGCCATCCGATGGAATTTCTGCGGGAAATCTTCCGGCGCGAAGGCGTGCTGAGCTGCCGCGAGGTCGCCGAGGGCAAGGATGGACGGCGGGTCAAGGTCGCGGGGGTCGTGCTCGTCCGCCAGCGGCCGGGCGAGGGAAAGGCGATCTTCATCACGCTCGAGGATGAGACCGGCATCAGCAACGTCCTGCTCTGGGCGCGCATCTTCGAGACGCAGCGGCGTCAGGTGATGGCCTCACGGCTGATGGTGGTGGAGGGCGAGATCCAGCGCAGCGAAGAGGGCGTCGTTCATCTGATGGGTGCGGTCGTCCATGATCGCAGCGCGGAACTTGAGCGCCTGTCCGAAGATCATCGCACCGCGATCGAGCTCGCGCGCGCCGACATCTTCGAGCATCCCCAGATAGCGCGCGACCATGTTCCACGCGGCAGCCATCCGCGCAATGTCCGCATCCTGCCCCGCTCGCGGGATTTCCATTGATAAGCCTATCGCACCTCGAACAGATCGCCCGGCTGCAATCCTGCGCGCAACGAGGCCGGCGTCTGCAGCCAGCGCAAGGCAAGCGCATCGCCATCCAGGGTCGCGCGCCAGAAGGCGACCGTCACCGCGACGACGGTGTTGCGGATGTGCGCGGTAGGATGGCCGTTGAGCGCCGTCGCGACATATTGCCCGGCGAACATCTCGTGCGTTCCGCCATTCATCACCAGCAGGAACTTGTCACCCGGCGGCATCAGGCGGAAAGGTTCCTGCCGCTGGAGCGCGGTGATCGGCAGGACGGCGGGTATTTCGTCGAGCGTGCCGGTGACCGACAGGAAGGGGATGTGGATCGAGGCAAAAGCGAGTTGCGGCGAACCCAGCAGCGGTGGCGACGGGCTGAGGCCCACCGCGGCGCGAACCCTCGGATCATGGAGCGGCGGCGTCGGAGCGAATGGAAAGGTCTGCCCGGCGATCGCCTGCACGGTCTGGGCACCGAAGCTGTGACCGGCCACGCCGATCCGGCCCGGATCGATCCTGCTGAGGTCGCAGCCGCCTTCGCTCTTCCTGCGGGCGATCTCGTCGATGACGAACTGGACGTCGCGGGCGCGGGCAATGAGCTGCTCATAGCCGAGAGCCACCCGGAAGCCGCGTTTGCCGAAGATCGCGCTGTCGCTTCCGGGATGCTGGAGATTGATGACCGTGAAGCCCGCCTCCGCCCAGGCCTCCGCCCATATCGCCCCCGCGTCGAGCGAGCCGCCGAGGCCGTGACTGAACAGGATCACCGGCAGCTTGCCGCTACCCGCCGGCATGCGGAGTCGTACCGGTATCGTCCGGCTGCGGACCGCATCGAGCCAGGCGCCCTCGCACAAGGTTACCGGAAGGGCGGCGGTCGCTGGTGCCGCGATCAACAGGCTCAGCCATCCGAGTATCTTACGCAACAGCTTCATGCTGCGCTCATAGGCGAGGTGCCAGCCCAGGCCAATCATGGAACGCAGGGTCCGGGCGTCTTGCGGGTGGCATGGTTGTGCACGCCGATCCGGCCTGGGACAGTGACGCCGATCTCCTTCGAGAAGCCCGCCAGGACCGGCGGGGTTTTGTTGTGATGACGGCAAAGGGCGATGCTGGTGAACGGGCCCGTCATGACCATATAGGACCGGGCCGGCCCCCGCGAGCGCGCGGCGCCTGTCCGCGGAGGGTAAGATGGCAAGCCAGCTTTCGGCCTGGGATCTGATCGACGAGGCCAAATATGCCGAGGAGGCCGCGGCCGTCCGGGAGCTGCTCGACCGGCAGCCGTTGAGCGACCATGACCGCGCCGCGATCGTGACGGAAGCCGTCGCGCTCGTCGAGCGGGCGCGCGGCGAGGCGGGAAAGCACGGCGTGGTCGAGAGCTTCCTCCAGCAATTCTCGCTCGGCACGCGCGAGGGCCTCGCGCTGATGTGCCTTGCCGAGGCGCTGCTCCGCACGCCCGATGCCGAGACACGCGACCGGCTGATCGCCGAGAAGATCGGCTCGGCCGACTGGGCAAGCCATCTTGGCCGGTCCGACAGCCTATTCGTCAATGCCTCGACCTGGGGGCTGATGCTGACCGGTCGGCTGATCGACGTCGACGAGGAAGCGAAGCGCGATCTCGGCGGCTTCCTCAGGCGGATGACCGCACGGCTCGGTGAGCCGGTGATCCGCCAGGCCGTAGGTGCGGCTGTCCGGATGATGGGCGAGCAATTCGTGCTCGGCCGTACGATCGGCGACGCGCTCGGCCGTGCGAAGAGGGAGGGTTATCTCTGTTCGTTCGACATGCTCGGCGAAGGCGCCCGTACCGCCGCTGACGCCGCCCGCTACGAGCATATCTACGCCGATGCGATCGAAGCTGTCGGCGCGGCGTCGGTGGGGGCCGGCCCCGAGCTCGGCCATGGCGTCTCGGTCAAGCTCTCGGCGCTGAGCCCGCGCTACGAGCCGGTGCAGGAGCGACGCGTCTGGGCCGAGCTGTACCCGCGGCTGAAACGGCTCGCGCTCATCGCGGCGAAACATGACCTCAACCTCGCGATCGACGCTGAGGAGGCGGACCGGCTCGTCCTATCGCTCAAGCTGGTCGAGCGACTGGCCGGGGAGGCCGAGCTCGGCGGTTGGACCGGCCTCGGCGTCGTCGTCCAGGCCTATCAGAAGCGGGGTCTCAAGGTGATCGCCGCACTGCGCGGCCTTGCCGAGGCGAGCGGCCGGCGGATCATGGTCCGTCTCGTCAAGGGCGCCTATTGGGATGCCGAGATCAAGAAGGCCCAGGCCGCCGGCCGCCCAGACTATCCGGTCTTCACCACCAAGGCAGCAACCGATCTCTCCTATCTCGTCTGCGCAAAGGCGCTGATCGACGCGGCGCCGGCGCTCTATCCGCAATTCGCCAGCCATAACGCGCACACGCTGGCGGCCGTGCGCGCGATGGCCGATGGCGCCGGCGTCACCATCGAACATCAGCGGCTCCACGGCATGGGCGAGGCGCTGTATCGTGCCGCCGAGGAGCGCTACGGGCCGCTCCGGCTGCGGGCCTATGCACCGGTCGGGGGGCATGAGGAACTGCTGCCCTATCTCGTTCGACGGCTGCTGGAGAATGGTGCCAATACCAGCTTCGTCCACCTCTTGCTTGACGCGCAGGTCCCGGCAGAGCTGGTCGCCGCCGATCCGGTAACGGCGGTCGCCGCCCATCCGGATCGTCATGCGGGGATCGCGTCGCCCGCCGACCTCTACGGCGCCGGGCGCAAGAACCCGCTCGGCCGCGACTATTCGATCGCCGAAGAGAGGAGGCGGGCTGCCGATGCCGTCAGGGCGATGGCGGGTGAGCGGGAGAGCGCGGGCGCGCTCGTCGAAGGGCGGCTGATCGCCGCGCCGTCCGTGCCGGTCACCGGCCCCGCCGATCGGACGCGCGTGATCGGCCACGTCTCCGGCGCGACCGGTGCCGACATCGACCGCGCGGTGTCTGCCGCCCGGCGCGCACAGCCAGGGTGGAATGCTGTTGGCGGTCAGAGGCGGGCGATGGTGCTGCGCGCGATGGGCGACGCGCTGGAAGCCGACATGGACGCTCTGATCGCATTGCTGTCGTTCGAGGCTGGAAAGACGCTCGCCGACGGCGTCGCCGAGGTGCGTGAGGCGATCGATTTCTGCCGCTATTATGCCGGGCAGGCCGAGAGGTTGTTCGCCGGGCCGACCGTGCTGCGGGGCCCGGTAGGCGAGCATAACCAGTTCGAACTGGTCGGCCGCGGCATTTTCGCCTGCATCAGCCCGTGGAATTTCCCACTGGCGATCTTCACCGGCCAGATCGCCGCCGCGCTCGCGGCGGGCAATGCGGTCCTCGCGAAGCCGGCCGAACAGACGCCGCTGGTCGCCGCGCGCGCGGTCCGTATCTTTCACGACGCTGGGCTCGATCCGGCGCTGCTCGCTCTCCTGCCCGGCGACGGCGCGACGGTGGGCGGCGCGCTGGTCGGCCATGCCGGTATCGATGGCGTGGCGTTCACGGGTGGCACCGAGACCGCGTGGGCGATCAACCGGCGGCTCGCTGCGCGCCAAGCGCCTATCGTGCCGTTCATCGCCGAGACCGGCGGCCTCAACGGCATGTTCGTCGACACCACCGCGCTCAGGGAGCAGGTGACCGACGACGTCATCCTCTCTGCCTTCGGCTCGGCCGGGCAACGCTGCTCGGCGCTGCGGCTGCTGTTCCTGCCGCACGACAGCGCCGACGAGCTGATCGGTTCGATCAAGGGGGCGATGGAGGCGCTGGTGATAGGTGATCCGTCGGATCCCTCCACCGATGTCGGTCCGCTGATCGACGCCGAAGCGAAGGCCGCGCTTGAGGCGCATCGCCAGCGGCTGGCCCGCGAGGCGAAGATCCTGCACCAATGCACCACTCCCGCCGGTGGCGATTTCTTCGCGCCGGTGATGGCCGAAATTCCTTCCGCCGACTTCCTCGATCGCGAGATATTCGGTCCAATCCTCCACATCGTCCGCTACGACCCGGCCGATCTTGCGACGGTGGCCGGCAAGCTCGCCTCCCGGCGCTACGGCCTGACGCTCGGCATCCACAGCCGGATCGAGCGTTTCGTCGACGAGGTGCGCGCGCTGGTTCCTGCCGGCAATTGCTATGTCAACCGCTCGATCATCGGCGCGGTTGTCGGCGTCCAGCCTTTCGGTGGCGAAGGATTATCGGGAACGGGACCGAAAGCGGGGGGGCCTTACACGCTGCTGCGCTATGCCACGGAGCGCGCGCTATCGGTCAATATCGCCGCGCAAGGTGGCGACCCGGCCTTGTTGAACCTATGATCGTTCATCGCCTCGCGCCGGACGTTCCGCATCGCGAAGATCAGCAGCCGACCGAGCAGGTCGCAGCGACATGTCCCGATGTTGCGCATGCACCAGCCTCATTGTCCCCACTTACCGAAGCTCTAGCATCGGTTGATGACTCGTCTGTGACGGCCGGGGGTAGGGCGATATGCTGATCATGGCTGGTGCCGTGCTGGGCGCGATCCTCGGTAGCTTCCTGGGGACCTTGGTGCTGCGTTGGCCCGCGGGGCGCTCGGTCGTTTTCGGTCGGTCGGCTTGCGATGCCTGCGCCGCGCCGCTGCCGGCGTACCGGCTTGTCCCGATAGTGTCCTGGGCAGGCCAGCGCGGCCGCGCCCGCTGTTGCGGGGCACGGATCGATCCGGTTCATCCCGCCACCGAAATCGCGGCGGCGTTGATCGGCGGCGTTTGCGCGGCGCTGGTCGAGGATCCGGCGCAGGCGATCGCCGGCGCGGTGCTAGGGTGGCTGCTGCTCGCGCTGGCGCTGCTCGACCTGCGCCACATGTGGTTGCCCGACCGGTTGGTTGCGGCAGTTGCGCTGGCCGGCCTCGCGGCAGGCGTGGCCGGTCTCGGTCCGGCGCTCGATGCGCGGTTGATCGGCGGGGTAGCGGGCTTCCTGTCCTTCTGGGCGATTCGTCGGGGCTACCGCCGGCTTCGCGGTCGGGACGGCATGGGAGGTGGCGACGTCAAGCTGTTCGGAGCGATAGGTCTCTGGCTCGGTTGGCGGATGCTGCCCCACGTTCTGCTTGGCGCCGCGGCGGCGGGCCTGCTCTACGCCGGAGCGGTCGCATTGGCGGGACGCCGGATGACTGCCGGTTCGCCGGTGCCGTTCGGCGCCTTCCTTGCGCTGGCCGCCTGGGTAAGCTGGCTCTGGCAGGCGGCGTACGAATAGGAGATGGACGACCTTCGTCGGCGTCCGATTTTTCGCGGCATCGGCGAGCCTTGGTAGGATCGGCGGCCGTCCATCCGTCCTCGCACCAAGGTTGCGCCGCCCGACTGGTGGAGCGATCATGGACGAGACGATGGGAGAAGCCGGATGCTCTATGCGATCCTCTGCTACGACAATGAGGAAGTGGTCGGCGGGTGGAGCGCCGAAACCGAGGCCGCGGTCATGGATCGCCTCGGCAAGGTGCAGGAAGGGCTGGCCGCGCGCGGCAAGCTGGGCCCGGTCGCGCGTCTGATGCCCACGACGGCGGCGACGACGGTGCGCAAGGGTGCGGAGCCGCTGGTCCTCGACGGACCGTTCGCCGAAACCAAGGAGCAGTTGCTCGGCTTTTACATCGTCGACTGCGAGACCCTCGACGAGGCGCTCCAGGTTGCGACCGATCTCGGCAGGGCGAGCGGCTCGGCCGGTGCGCATGAGGTTCGGCCGCTGATGCTCTATCGGCCGGGGAGCGCGGGGGCCGGCTGATGGATCCGGCGTGGATCGACGCGGCGCTGACCTCGGTCCGCCCGCGTGCCGTGGCGGCGTTACTGCGCTATTTCCGTGATATCGATATGGCCGAGGAGGCCTTTCAGGAGGCCTGTCTGCGCGCGCTGGCCAAATGGCCCGAACAAGGTCCTCCGCGGGACGCCGCCGGCTGGCTGATCCTCGTCGGCCGCAACAGCGGGATCGATCGGCTGCGGCGCACCGGCCGGGAGGAGGAACTGTCCGACGACCTGCCCGCCTCGGTCGCCGACGACGAGGAGGCGGCGCTTGTCGACCGCCTCGACGAAAGCGCCTATCGCGACGACATATTACGGCTGCTGTTCGTCTGCTGCCATCCCGATCTGCCCGCAACGGGATCGATCGCGCTCGCACTGCGCATCGTCTGCGGCCTCAGCGTTCCCCGGATCGCAAGCGCCTTTCTCGTCGGCGAGAAGGCGATGGAGCAGCGCATCACCCGCGCCAAGGCGCGCATCGCCGAGGCGGGCGTGCCATTCGAGACGCCAGGGCCGGTCGAACGCGCCGAGCGGCTGGGTGCGGTGATGGCGATGGTGTATCTGGTCTTCAACGAGGGCTATTCGGCCGCGGGCGATGACAGGGGAGCGCGCGAGCCACTATGCCGCGAGGCCATTCGGCTCGCCCGGCTGCTACTCAAGCTGTTTCCCGCGGAGCCCGAGGTGCTGGGGCTGGCGGCGCTGATGCTGCTCCAACATGCGCGCGGCGCCGCCCGGCTCGACGCGCAGGGCAAGGCCGTGCTGCTCGACGATCAGGACCGGACTCGTTGGGATCGCGCGTCGATCGCCGAGGGCCTTGCGCTGATCGACAAGGCGATCCGCCACCGTCGATCAGGGCCCTACCAGGTGCAGGCCGCGATCGCGGCGCTCCACGCCCGCGCCGCTACCGCGGCCGAAACCGACTGGGCGCAGATCGAGCGGCTCTACGCAACGCTGGAGCAGATGCAGCCATCGCCGGTCGTCACGCTCAATCGCGCGGTGGCCGTGGGTAAGCTGTCCGGGCCGGCGGCGGCGCTCGCGCTGCTGGCGCCGCTCGGCGCGCGCCTCGACGGCTATTTCTACTATCATGGCGCGCGCGGCGCCTTCCTCGATCAGCTGGGGCGGGCGGCCGAGGCGCGCGAGGCCTTCACCCGGGCGATCGGCCTGGCGGGCTCGGCCGCCGAGGCCGCCTATATCCGCCAGCAGCTCGATCGGCTGGTAGCGGTCGAATGATTTGCCGGGCTGTCGGATCGGGGCCGGCCCGAGCGTCGTCCCGGCGACACCATCGAGGAGTTTGCAGATGCACGAACTGACGCTGACCCGGCTGATCGAGGCACCGCGCGAAGCGGTCTATCGCTGCTGGACCGATCCCGAATTGATCCCGATCTGGTTCTGTCCGCCGCCCTGGGGCGTCTCCCACGCCGAGACCGACGTTCGCGCCGGCGGGTCGTCGCTGATCGTGATGAAGGGACCCGAGGGCCAGGAATTTCCCAATCGCGGCGTCTATCTCGAAGTGGTGCCCAACCAGAAGCTGGTTTTCACCGATGCCTATGTCAGCAGCGAGTGGGAGCCATCGGAAAAGCCGTTCATGACCGTGACGCTGACCTTCGAGCAAGAGGACCACAAGACCCGCTACACCGCACGCGTCCGTCATTGGACTGCCGAGGACAAGGCCCAGCATGAGGCGATGGGCTTTCATCAGGGCTGGGGTATCTCGACTGACCAGCTAGAAGCGCTTGCTAAAACGCTGTGACAAAGAAAAGCGCGCCGCCGAAGGGGTCGGCGACGCGCAAGTTGGGGTTATGCTGTTGGATCAGAAGTCGAGCTGGGTCCGCAGAGTCACCGCATCGACGCCATATTTGTGGCGGAAGCCCGCTGGGCTCGGCGTCGTATAGCCCGAGAAAGCCCGCGCGGACGGACCGCCCGAGATGTCCGAATGGGCATATTGCAGCATCAGCTTCACATAATCCATCGGTAGCCAGATCAGGCTGGCTTCGTAGCCCTTGGTGACGCCACCGTTGATGTAGGTCAGCGGGACGTTCGCGGCCGGAGCGGCCGGGGGGACAAAGATGGTGGCCGGGCCGCCGACGCGATCGGTCAGGTCGGTGAAGTCGGCACGCGCGTTGATCTGCCAGGCGCCCCAGCCGCCGTCGGTGACGGGGTGGAGAACCTTGGTGCGATCCCACTTGCCGCCCTTATAGCCGCGGGTTTCGCCGGTCAGATAATAGCCAACCTCGACATAGCCCGACCGGAACTTGGGATCGTCGGCCGCAAAGTTGGTGGTGCCGGTGGCATTGTTGATACCCAGCGGGGTGCCGAGCGCGATGCTGCGGACCCAGACCATCTGATATTCGCTGGCGAAGTGGAACGACTTGTAAATCGCCGCGAGTTCGCCACCCAGTATGTCATCGCCTTTTGCCGCGATGGCACCGGTGTCGATGAAGCGCTGGTCGGTGACCTGCGTGTAGGGACGCTGACGGTACCGGACGTTCTGCGCGTCCCTCGGCTGGTTGCGATGCTGGAACTGGAAGCCCAAGTGCGTCTGCACATCGCCGATCATCGGTGCATAATAGCCGCGGACGCTGGCCTGCCAGCCAGTGCGGGCGACGTTCGCATTGGCGACGTCCTCGCTGTAAATGCCGCCCGACAGTGCCCACAGGCCGGCCGGATCGGTATAGGCGATGGTCGTGCCGAGGCGGCGGCCATAGCCGAAGGCGTCGGTATTGCCGGCGCGCTCCATGAAGGTGGTGAAGCGGTTGCTGGTCAGCAGCTCGAGGCTCGACAGCGGATATTGGTGGCCGACCGTGATGCTCCACGGGCTGCCCGGCTTCTGATAGCTGATCACCATGTCTTCATAGTTGACGCCACCCTGCGACAGCTCGAGCTCGAACTTGTAGCCGAAGCCGCCCGGAATGCTGCCTTCGGCGCCGAAGATCAGACGACGGGCGCGATTGCCCCAGCCGAGATTGTTGGTGTTGACGCCCGAGCCGGCGCTGGTGCCCGCAACCGGAACGGCCCCGGCGATCTTGCGGGGCAGCGAGACATAACCCGCGTCGAACTGGATGACGCCCTTGGGCTTGAAGCTCCAGCCGGCGGTGTCGACCCATTGCGGCGCGCCTTTCCAGGTCGGTGACGCTGCCTTGGTGGCCTTGGAGAGTTCGGAGACCTGAGCCTGAAGCGCTTCCACCTGCGCCTTCAGGAACTCCATCTCGGCTGCGGCATCGGGCTTCTCTTCGGCGACCTCGACCGGCTCGTCGGCCGGCGCAGGTGCGTCCTGCGCCTGGGCGGCGGTGGCGAATGCCAGCGAACTTGCCGCGATCAGCAGCAAATGCATATGATGTTTCACGATTTTCCCCTTTCGATGACTATGTTCGGCGCTTACTTGATTTCAGCCGGGTTCAGCGGCGTGAGGGCGCGGGCGGCGACGGCGTTCTTGGCGCGGATCGCGGCGGGGGCGGCGATCATGCCGCGCTTGACCAAATAGCCGCCGGGGCCCCAGGCCGCGTCCTTGGTGAACTCGGCGACATAGGCCTTGATCGCCGGGATGGCGCGGACATGCGCATTCTTCACGTAGACGTACAGCGGGCGCGAACCCGGATATTTGAATGAGGCGATCGAGTCGTAGCTCGGCGCGACGCCGTTGATCGCGATGCCCTTGAGTTGGCTCTCATTTTCTTCGAGATAGGAATAGCCGAAGATGCCGGCGGTGCCGGGATTGGCTTCGAGCTTCTGGACGATCAGATTGTCGTTCTCGCCGCTCTCCACGAAGGCGCCATCTTCACGTACCGCGGTGCAGATCGCCTTGAACTTGGCCTCGTCGCTCTTCTTGAGGGCCTGCATGGCGGGGCTGGTGCTGCAGCCGGCGGTCATGATCAGCTCGCCGAAAGCGTCGCGAGTGCCCGAGGTGGGCGGCGGGCCGAAGACGCGGATCGGGGTGGCCGGCAGGCTGCCGTTGACGTCCTTCCAGGTCTTCGCCTTGTTCGGCTTGCCGAATGGGGTCTTGGCGAGCGCCTTGTAGATGTCGAGCACGGTCAGATTGCTGATCTGCGTGGCCTTTGCGGTCGCGAAAGCGATGCCGTCGATGCCGACCTGGATTTCGGTGATCTGGCTGACGCCGTTCGCCGTGCAGGTCTTGATTTCCGAAGCCTTGATGCGGCGCGAAGCATTGGCGATGTCGGGGAACTGCTCGCCGACGCCGGCGCAGAACAGCTTGATGCCGCCGCCGGTGCCGGTCGATTCGATCACCGGCGGCTTCATGTTCGGGTTGGCGCGTGAGAGGCGCTCGGCGACTGCGGTCGCGAACGGATAGACCGTGGACGAGCCGACGGCGCGAATCTGCTGGCGGGCCGAGGCGGCGCTAGGCGCCAAGGCGAGAACGGCGGCTGTGAGCAGCAGCGCCTTGTGACGGATATACATGGTCTTCCCCCTCAGGTGGATTGCGGCGAGGACGAGTCGCCTCACGCGAGGGAGCAGTAGGATCGGCTAATGACCCTCTCGTGAAACTAAAGTGACAATCCCGTTACACCCGGTTGCGATGCAGCAATGTCCGGGAATGGAGCCAAACAAAAAGGGCGCGGAAATCGCTTCCCGCGCCCCTCGATCGTTGCTGGCCCGCCGATCAGCCGTAGCGGCCGGTGATATAATCCTGCGTCCGCACTTCCTTGGGATTGGTGAAGATCTCGGCGGTCGGGCCATATTCGACCAGCTCGCCAAGGTGGAAGAAGGCGGTGCGTTGCGAGATGCGGGCCGCCTGCTGCATGTTGTGCGTCACGATGACGATCGCGAAGCGGCCGCGCAATTCGGTAATCAGCTCCTCGATCTTCGCCGTCGCGATGGGATCGAGCGCCGAGCAGGGCTCGTCCATCAGGATTACCTCGGGATCAACCGCGACGGCGCGGGCGATGCACAGGCGCTGCTGCTGGCCGCCCGACAGAGCTGTGCCGCTTTCGTTCAGACGATCCTTCACCTCGTTCCAGAGGCCGGCGCGCTGCAGCGACTTCTCGACGATATGGTCCATCTCGCTCTTGTTCGCGGCCAGCCCGTGGATGCGCGGGCCATAAGCGATATTTTCGTAGATCGACTTGGGAAACGGGTTCGGCTTCTGGAAAACCATGCCCACCCGCGCGCGCAGCAGCACGACGTCCATGCCCGACGCGTAAATGTCCTCGCCGTCCAGCTCGATCTTGCCATTGACCCGGGCGCCAGCGACGGTGTCGTTCATGCGGTTGAGCGTCCGCAGGAAGGTCGACTTGCCGCAACCTGACGGGCCGATGAAGGCCGTCACATTATCGTTGCTGACGTCGATCGAGACCTTCTTGATCGCCTGCTTTTCGCCATAGAAGACATCGACGTCGCGCGCCGTCATCTTCGTCGTGTTCATGATCTGCATGTCTTGCATCGGTCCTGTCACCAGCGTCGCTCGAAGCGGTTGCGGAAATAAATGGCGGTGGCGTTCATCGTCATCAGGAAGAGCAGCAGGACGACGATAGCGGCCGAGGTCTTCTCGACAAAGCCTTGGCTGACCTCGTCCGACCATAGGAAAATCTGCACCGGCAGAACCGTGGCCGGCTCGGTGAAGCCCGAGGGCGGCGAGGAGATGAAGGCGCGCATGCCGATCATGATCAGCGGCGCGGTCTCGCCCAGCGCGCGGGCCATGCCGATGATTGCCCCGGTCAGGATGCCCGGCATTGCGAGCGGCAGGACGTGGTGGAACACAACCTGGACGCGCGAGGCGCCCATGGCGAGCGCCGCGTCGCGGATCGACGGCGGCACCGCCTTGATGGCGTTGCGCCCCGCGATGACGATGACCGGCATCGTCATCAGCGCGAGGGTGAGGCCGCCGACGATCGGCGCCGACCGCGGCATGTTGAAGAAATTGAGGAACACGGCGAGGCCGAGCAGACCGAAGATGATCGAGGGCACGGCGGCGAGGTTGTTGATCGAAACCTCAATCAGGTCAGTCCACCGATTACGTGGTGCATATTCCTCGAGATAGACGGCCGCGAGCATGCCGACCGGAAAGGCCAGTATGGCGGTGACCAGCATCGTCAGCAGCGTCCCCTTGAACGCACCCCAGATGCCCACCACGGTCGGATCGGTCGAGTCCGACGAGCTCAGGAAGATGGTGCTGAAGCCGGTCTTCACGCGATCCTGAGCCTTGAGCGCCCCCAGTTGCCGTTCGGCGGCGGGGTCGGCATCCCCCTTGGCGGCGCGGTCGACCTCGCCCGAGGCCGGCACCCAAAGTTCGGTCTTCTGGTTGACCAGCGAGGGGTCGGCCTGCAGGGCTGAGCGCAGCGACAGCCATGCGCCTTCGGACAGGAGTGATGGGCCTTCCTCGCCGAACTGCGCCTTGGCGGCGTCGTTCACGAGCGTCTCGAGATCGAGCGTGGCCATCGTCTCATCGCCCTTGGCGCCGCTGAGAGCCTCGGGCGTGACGCCGGCGCTGATCGAGGCGAAGTCGACCGGCAGGCGAATCTCGGTCTGGGTGAAGCCGCCCACTCCTTTATAGGCCATGGTGATCAGCAGGAAGGCGAGAAACCCTCCGGACAGCAGCACCGCGAACAGGCCGATCCCCCGGAAGCGGCGTTCCGCGGCATAGCGGCTGGCGACGCGCCGCCGCATCGTCTCGGAGGTCCAGACTGCGGCGGCCGCAGTCCGCTCCTTGGATCCGGCCGGCATGTTCGGGCCGCCCTCCAGCGCGATGTCACTCATAAGCTTCCCGATATTTTTTCACCACGCGCAACGCGATGATGTTGAGGATGAGGGTGACGACCAGCAGCGTCAGGCCCAGCGCGAAGGCGGCCAGTGTCTTGGCGCTGTCGAACTCCTGGTCGCCGGTCAGCAACTGCACGATCTGGGTGGTGACGGTCGTGACGCTGGCGAAAGGATTGAGCGTGAGGTTGGCCGCGAGGCCCGCGGCCATCACCACAATCATGGTTTCGCCGATCGCGCGGCTGACCGCGAGCAACACGCCCCCGACGACGCCGGGCAGCGCGGCGGGGACGAGCACCCGGCGGATCGTCTCGGAAGGCGTAGCTCCGAGCGCCAGCGAGCCGTCGCGCATCGACTGCGGTACCGCGGCGAGCGAGTCGTCCGCCATCGAGGAAACGAAGGGGATGATCATCACCCCCATCACCACGCCGGCGGCGAGCGCCGATTCGGAGGAAGCACCGGGAATACCCACGCTCGCCGCGAAATTTCGGATAGCGGGCGCGACAGTGAGCGCGGCGAAATAGCCATAGACGACGGTCGGTACGCCGGCGAGCATCTCCAGGGCGGGCTTCATCCAGGTGCGTAGCCGCGGCTTAGCATATTGAGTCAGATAGATAGCGCACATCAGACCGAGCGGGACCGCGACGATCATCGCGATGATCGCGCCGATGAAGATCGTTCCCCAGAACAGGGGAACCGCACCGAAGGCGCCGGACGAGCCGACCTGGTCGGCGCGAAGAGCGGTCTGGGGGCTCCATTCGAGCCCGAACAGGAACTCGAACGGCGACACCTTCTGGAAGAACAGGAGCGACTCGAACAACAGCGACACGACGATGCCGAAGGTCGTGAATATCGCGATCAACGATGCCCCGATCAGCCCGACCATGACCACCTGCTCGACGCGATTGCGCGCGCGGAATTGCCATTTGAGCCGGGTGACAGCGAAGCCGGCGCCCGCGATCGCGAGCAGAACCGCGATAATGCAGCCGATCAGCGCGTAATGTCGGGCTGCCGCCTCATAGACGGGCACCAGCTGTTCGGCGGTGGGATTGAAACTCGCTTCGACCGATCCATCGGCCAGGCCGCGCATTTCCCTCAGCACCGCGTCGCGGTCGATCCCTGGCGGCGGCAATTGCTGCGCCGCCGGTGCCTCGAGGACGGCCCGGTCGACGAACTGGGGCGCGACGAAGGACCAGCCCAGTAGAAAGACCATCGCCGGTATCACGACCCAAAGGAACATATGGGCGCCGTGATAGTTGGGCCGCGAGTGGAGGCGCTGGCCTGTCGCGGGCTGAAGGCCGGCCGCCCGCATGCGGCCGACGAGAAAGGCAATCGCGCCGAGCGCAAGCACTATCAGGGCGATGATCGGCGTTGACATGGTCTCACTTCGCGGAGGCTAATGGGCAAGGGTCGGACCCGGCCTTGCGGCTGGCTGGTGATCCATGCCCTTGTCGCGTGACTCTTTACCGTCGGACGTATTGCAGTTTTGTGACAGCGGGCAAGCGGGCCCGGCTATAGCCGAGCGCCGGCATCAGGACTTCTCGGGCACAGGAAGACCGGGAACGCGTAGTTCGCATCTCGTACCTTGCCCGCCATGCTGCGTGCGATCGACGGTGAATTTGCCGTTGATTGACCGCGTGAGGAGCTCGGTCAGGTTCGAGCCGGTTCCGGCGCATTTGGCGGTGTCCCGCCCGACACCATCATCCTCGACCGAGACGACCAGGACGTTCCCTTCGTGCCGAAGCGATACCAGGAGGTCACCGACGCCGTCCGGGAATGCATGCTTTGCCGCATTGGCAAGGCATTCGTTCACGATCAGCGCGATTGCGACGGCGCGCTGCGCGGGAACCTCGACCGGCTCGGCCTCGAGGCGCAGCGACACGCCTGCGGGCAGCATCCCGTCCGTGATGCGATCGCATAATTCGCGCAGATGGTCGTGCAGCAGGACTGTCGAGATATTCGAACTGCTCAGGGCGAGCCTGGCATTGACCGAGGCAAGCGATTGAAGGCGGCCGGCAGCCAGCTGAAGCTCCTGGCGGACGCGTGGATCCTCGTGCCGTCCGGCATGGGAGAGCAGCAGCGACGCGGCGATCTGGAAATTATTCTTGGTGCGATGGTCGACCTCGCGCAACGCCAGCGACAGCAATTGGACGCGCTTCTCCTTTTCCTCCTGGAGCCGCAAGGACGTCGCGCGGAAGGAGGAGACCGCCCAGACGGTCAGCGCCAATGACAGCGTGGCAACCGCCAGGGCAAGCCCGTCGTCCAATCCGATCGAGAAATCCTTCGTTGGCGGGATGACGAAGTACCAGATGAGCATCTGGCAGAGGCCGATGGCGATCAGCCCGGCGCGTACGCCGGCGATCTGTCCCGCGAATATGACCGCAGGAAAGGCGAAGACATAGGGCACCAGATCGGGGGCGAACATGTTCGTCAGGACGCGGGCGACGATGGCCATTCCGACCGCCGCGAAAGCGACGATGAGATCGCCGATCAGGTCGGGCGCGCCGCGCAGCCGGCGCGGCAGAAAGTGTGTGACCGATATAAGCCCGCTCCCCCGTTCCGGTGTCATTGCATCTGCATTGCTTCTGTGCATTGCCCCCGCCGAGACTATCGTGTCGGCCAAAACGGCGGAAGAGCTTCTTCCCGCCCTGTGCTGATGGTCAGGAGGAAATCAGCCGCGCTCCGCTCAGATGGGCGATCACCCGCGCGCGAAGCCCCGCGGTCAGGCCCATCCGGTCGAGATGGGCCTTCGGATCGGCCACGATCTCCGGGCTGTTCACCACGAGTTGGCGCCAGGCAGACCGCGCTTTCGCCATATCCCCCAACATCGCATAGCCGGCTGCCGAGACCAGATAGAAGCGGCCCTGACGGCCGATCGGCGGCGGAACCATGCGCGCGAGAGCCTCGCGTGCCAGCACCGGGTCGTCGCGTCCGATCGCCAGCAACAGCAGCGGCACATAGAAACGGCCCGCTGGATCGTCGTCGAGTGCGATCGCGCGGCGGATCATCGCTTCGGCGCGCGCGTCGCCGCAGCCCAGCAGGTTGAGAGCGATGTCGGCGAGCATTGCGGGATCATAAGGTTGAAGCTGCGTCGCCTTCAGCCCAAATCCGATCGCCTGCGGACAAGCGTCACGTACGACCGCGATTCGCGATCGTGCCGCCAATGCCCATGCGTCCTGCGGATCGACCGACGAGGCGATATAAGCGTGGCGACGCGCGGTCAGGAGCAAAGCCGGCCGTTCGCGAAGGTCCGTTCGCGAACTGATCGACCGCTCCACCGCCTGCATGGCTGCCGCGGCCTGGAGCGCGGCGTCGCCGGGATCGGCCTGCAGGCTGTGCTCGATGCAGGAGCGAACATGCTCTTCCTCGGCCAGGGTACGGTCTTTTCGATAGCGGTGATATAGCAGCATGCAGCTGTAACCCACGGCCTTCTGGCCGCCGCTTTCCTGTAACTCATGCGCGGCGACCACGCCGTTGACACGGCTGATGGTGGCAATTGCCGGCGCCAGTGCCGCGTCCAGGCTGGCGCTGTCCCGATGCTCGCGATCGGGCAGGCTGACATCGCCGGACCAGATCAGGCGGTCGGGAGACAGATGCGCAAGGTGCAGAAAAAGGCGCGGACGTGGACCTTCGACGATATCGGTGCTCAGCCGGTAGCGGGGCGCGGGGCTCGATACAGCGGCTCCCGCCGGCGCGGCCAGCCGCAGATCGAAGGTCGAGCTGCGGCCGAGCCCGTTGAGAAGCACGGCTTCCAGGAGAGGAGCGAGTTCGCTTTGCGCGCCGAGCCGGCCGCTTGCGAGCTCCATCATCGGACGTTCGCTCACCGCCGCCGGGTTCGCGATATGGACCGGCAGCAGCCTGATCAGCGCCATCGATGCGACGGCGAGCAGCACCAGCAGCGCCACCACCTGAGTCGCGAAGACGACCGGCCGCACGCGAGGCGGGGCAGGCAGGTCGCCGCGGGTCGCGACCGGATCCTCGTTATGTAGCGGCTGAAGCGCGACGCGGTAGCGGCCGTTGGGAATCGTCAGTCGACGGCCGCCCGCTGGTGCTGTCGCGGTATAGTGACTGTCGAGCATCCGCCTGAGGCGACCGACCTGCACGCGCGGATAGCTGTCGGCGCGCGCGTCATAATCCGGTGCCCGGCCCAGGCCGTCCACCGCGACCGAATAAGCTTTGAGCTGATCGCCCCTACCCGCCGCGGTTTCGCCGACCAAAAAGGTCAGCAGGCGCTTCATGATCGGCGCTCGGGCGAAGTCGGGAGAGGCGAGAACGGACTGCAGCTCGCCGAGCATAGCATCGGCGTCAGGTCCCTCGGGACAGGCCGGGCGTTGGATCGGCTCGGCCTCGCGATCGATCGCGACGTCGTCGGTAGCGCTCATGCAACTGGGACCTTATCCCCTTTTCGGTTGGCTGTCACCGCCCAACTGCCGTGCCTTTCCGGAACAGTCTGTAACGGTAACAGAGACGGATAGACACTGCCGGGCGGCGTCCCACTCGATCACTTAGGGTTTAGCAGTGCAACTGCGATGCGGGATCATGGCGATCATGCTTCCGTGTGCGGGACCAGCGGAAGGTCGCGCTCCTACCCCCAACAGGAGCAATGCTTTCCGCGTTCCCGGCAAAGTCGGCCGATCGTCAGCAGGCCCCCACCAGCGGGCGATCGGCCACACTCTCTCTCCGGCAGCACGGTTCCGGCGTGGCAGGCAGGGCCTTGTCCGCGACCGCGGATACCGATCATGCAGGCGGCCGATGAGAGGTCGAGCACCCCGATACCAGCGCCGTCGATCCGCTTGCAACGGATACGCACGATCTACGATGGCTGTGCGCGACCATTGCGGGGGGGGCGATCCAGTCATGCGCATCCGGGCCGCCAGCAATACTGCCTGAGCGGTGGTCTGCTCGGGAAGCCGGCCTATTGCCGCAGCGTCAGCTTTGGGAAAAGGCGCTTATCCGATCTCGCAGGAATCGCTGAAGATGATTTCCCGCGAGACGAACGGGTTCAGGTGCTCGCCGCCGCCCCACGGTGTCATCACCGTGGAATAGACGCCCGGTCCGCCGGCGACGAGAACCAGCACCGCATCGGGGTCCGAGATCGCGGCAAAGGGCGCATCGGGATTGTCTCCCAAGGGTTCACCGCGCAGGCGGCGTATCAGCCCGGTGGCGTTGACCGCGCGTCGGGCAAGTTCGGCGGCGATCCCCTTACGGTCATATCCGGCTTGGTGCAGCGCGTTGGCATGATCGGGGTTGAGCACGACCACGACCGTTCCGAGCCCCACTCCGGCCACGTTGTTGGCCGGGTTGGCGATGGCCAGCGCCAGAACGTCGAGGATCCGTTCACCCATGTCCGCTTCGTCGACGCCGGGCGGCACGATCACCGACATAGGCGCCGACTGCGCGGTCACTGTGACCACGCTTTGCGCTGCGGAAAAGCCAAGGCTGGTGTGGAGCGGAGGGAACGGGCTCGCAGCCTCGTCCTCTCCGAGACAATAGGCCAGCGAAGCGGGCTGGCCCAGAACGGCCATGGCGGAGTGGCCCGGCCAGGTCCCGCCGAGATTGATCAGGCAGAGGCGGACGGCGCGGCCGATGCAGAGATTGGCCTGCTGGCCATAGCCGAGCGCGCCGAAGCTGCAGCCGATGCCGGCCTCCTGTACGGCCGGGCCATTGACAATTAGCAGCGGGGTCACCGCGTGCGTCGTCACCCCGATGACGCCAATGTCCATCCGCTGATCGCACAGCGCCGAGACGGCGGCGATGACGACCGGCAGATGCTCCGGCCGGCATCCAGCCATGACTGCGTTGATCGCCACCTTCTCGACCGTAGCCTCGCCCATATTGGGGCCGAGCTCGCCGAGCAGCAGGTCGCTGTCATAACCGGCAAAGGTGGCGACGACGAGCATCTCCTCAACCCGCTCCGGCGTCGGCAGGATAACGGGCAGGCCATCGGTCGCCCTGAGCTCGAACAGCTTGTCGCGCAGGTCCTGCTCACTGGAGGCCCGAAGCAGTCCCGATTGCAGCTCAGGCGGGGACATGGGCTGCCTCCCACATGGAGATGATGACCGGAGCCGCACCCGCGGCGATTTCCGCAATGCGCGCAGCGCCGGTTCCGGCAACGGGATGGGGGAGTTTGACGCGGGGCAGATCGGGCATTCCCACTGACCTTGCGATGAACCCCGACATCTCGTGAAATTTTTCGCTGATAAGCACACACACCGGAATTCCGGCGCTGGCGAGGGCAACCGCATCTCTGGTCGCGCTTGATGTGCAACTGCCGCAATGGCCGAGTGCCGTGACGGCGACATCATTGTTCCGTGCCGCTTCGGCGATGACCTCGGGTGGTGCGGTCAGGCTGGCGTTGAGGCGGGCATAGAGCGAAAAGACCGGTTCATCGAGGGCAGGCCGCAGCGCCGCTTCGACCGCCTTCATGAGATTGGTGGCATCATAGAACCCGTTGGAGAACAGGGCCACGCGCAGCCCGCGCCGGGATACGTCCGCCTTCAGGCGGTACGGTGAAATGGCGATGGGCGGCGCGGCTCGTGGGTCGAGTATCACGACTTCCGTTGCCGACATCAGCATCTACTCTCCGATCAGTGATTCTTCGCGGGAGGGCAATTCATTCCGGCGCGAGGCACTCAGACAGCGGGCTCGACCGGGAATGATCGCTCGCGGAGGAGCCTAACAGGTTGCTTTTCGTTCGGCAACGTGGGTCCTGGCTCTTCGCGCTAGTGGGCATGGGAGGGGGCGCCGCCCTTGGCCGAAGACCCTCTACCAAATCTCAGCGGGGGAATAGATGTGGGAGCAAATATATTGCTGCACCAAAATATGTTTCTACCACAGCCGGATAGTTTGAAAATATGGAGGCCCGAGCCGGAATCGAACCGGCGTGCAAGGATTTGCAGTCCTCTGCGTAACCACTCCGCCATCGGGCCAGCGGAGCGCGGAGATGGCCGGGGCAGCGGGGATTGTCAACCGGCATCCCGAAAGGGCCGGGCGGATGATGGGAATGATCCCGCTTGGCGCGCCCGCGGCGACGCGATAAAGCCTTGATGGCGGTTTGTTCTGTATTGCGTAGATAATACGCCCAGATGGCAGGTATTCAGGTGACCGAACAGAATTTCGAACATATGCGCCGCGCGATGGTGGCCAACCAGCTTCGGACTACCGGCGTCAACGACCCGCGGGTAGTCGCGGTGATGGCCGAGGTGCCGCGCGAACGCTTCGTGCCCGCCGACAGGGCGATCCTCGCCTATGCCGATCTGCCCCTGGCACTGTGCAAGGGGCGCGAGCTGAGCCCGCCCATGGTGACCGGACGGCTGTTGACCCAGGCGGAGGTCGTGCCGGGCGAGAAGGTGCTCGTGGTCGGCGCTGGCACCGGCTATGCCGCCGAGCTGCTGCACCGCCTCGGGGCGGAGGTGGTTGCGCTGGAAGAGGATACCGCGCTGCTCGCGATCGGCCGGCAGGTGGCACCCGGCGTCCTCTGGGTGACGGGACCGCTCCCCGCCGGTCACCAGGAGGGCGCACCCTACGACCTCATCCTGATCGACGGAGCGGTCGAGGAAATCCCCCGGACGCTCGTCGACCAGCTCGCGCAGGGAGGCAGGCTCGTCGGCGCGATAGTCGATCAGGGGGTTACCCGGCTCGTGTCCGGCGTGCGCGCGGGTGCCGGCTTCGGGGTCCAATCGTTCGCCGACGCCTTCGCGGCGCATCTGCCCGGTTTTGCCAGACCGCCCGTCTTCAGCTTCTGACCGCATGCCGGTTCCAGGCTTCCTGCCCCGCTGGGCGCTTCCCGCCACGGCGCTGGCGGCGGCGATATCCCAGCCGGTGGCGGCGGACACGCTGCGCGAGGCGCTGGCCCAGGTCTACCGGTCGAATCCGACGCTGACCGGCACACGTGCCGGGCTGCGCGCGACCGATGAAGAGGTGAATATCGCCCGCGCGCAAGGTCTTCCGGAACTCAGCGCCGACGCGTCCTACAACCGGTTCGTCAAACGATCCGCCAACGCATTCACGTCGCCCAAGGAAGCGGCCGGGGCCTCCGCCACGGTGGTCGTGCCCCTCTATGAAGGTGGCTTCGTCCGCAATTCGATACGCGCCGCGAAGGCGCGGGTCGAGCAGGGGAGGGCGAGCCTCCAGTCGACCGAGGGCGATGTGTTTGCCCAGGCCGTCGCAGCTTATATGGATGTGATCCGCGACACCGCGATCGTCGATCTCAACGCGAATAATGTGAAGGTGCTCGGCACCGACCTGCAGGCGAGCAGGGATCGGTTCGAGGTGGGAGATCTTACCCGCACCGACGTGGCGCAGTCCGAGGCGCGCTTGTCGATCGCGCGCAGCGATCTGCAGCAGGCGCAGGCGGCGCTCGACGCGAGCCGGCAGGCCTATCTCGAAGTCGTCGGCAAATTCCCCGACAATCTGCAACCGCCGCCGCCGCTCCCCCCTCTTCCGGCGACGCCCGAGGATGCGGTCGACATTGCGATCGCCGCCAATCCGGATCTTGCTGCGGCCACGCAGGCGGCACGCGCCGCCGACTATGATATCGGCGTAGCCGAATCCTTCCGCCTGCCGCGGCTGCGCGCGGCCGGCACCGGCGATTATACCGATTATCGCGGGACGCTGGCCGGTGGCGCGGCGGCCGTGAAGCAGGTCGACAAAACGGCGACGCTTTCGGTGACAGCCTCGATACCGCTTTACCAGGGCGGCGGGCCGGCGGCCCGCGTCCGCCAGGCGCAGGCGCGCAGGAGCCAGGCGCTGGAACGCCGGACCGCGACCGAGCGATCGGTTATCGCCCGCGTCCGTACGGCTTTCTCGCGCTATCAGGCCGCGCTTGGCGTGATCCAGTCGTCGCAGGCGGCGGTATCGGCGAATGAGCTGGCACTGGAAGGCGTCCGCGCCGAACAAGGCGTAGGCAATCGCAATGTGCTCGACGTGCTCAACGCCGAGCAGGAACTGCTCAATGCGCGGTCGACCCTCGTCTCGGCAAGGCGCGAGGCTTATGTGGCGGGCTTCGAACTTCTGGCAGCGATGGGACATGCACAGGCGAAGGACCTCGGTCTCGACGCCGGTCCGCTCTACGATCCGATCGCAAGCTATCGGCGGACCCATTCGATTATCTGGGACTGGGACGGCGACCCGACACCGCGACCCGTCGCGACGTCGACACGAGGACAGCCTAGTATTTCCGCGGTGACGCTTCGGTCGCCGGTGGCAACTCCCGCGAAATAAGCTATATCCGGCGCCATGGTTGATCAGCGTCCCGAGCCATCGATGGAAGAGATACTCGCTTCCATAAAACGTATCATCGCGGACGAGCCGACCGCCGCCCCGCGGGCGCAATCAGCCCCGCCGATGACGGCGCGGCCTGCCGATTGGCCGCAGCCGTCGCTGTCGCAGCGGCCGGCAGCGATCGAACCTCCGCCCCCCTGGCCCGAACGTCCCCCACCGCACGAAGATGCGGTGCTCGAACTGACCGAGCGTGTTCCCGAGCCGATCCCGGCGCGTCCCACCCCTCAGCCGGCCGTCCGTATCGCGGAGCCGCAACCGCCCGCGCAGCCGCCGGTGCAGCGCGCGGTCGATCGGCTGCGCGAGGCCGAGGCGCGCCGGGCGCCCGACCGCCGCCCCGCCGCCGCAGGACCCGTGCCGGAGGACCTGATGCCTCGGGCGCCTTCGCCGCCCTCCGCGCAACGGTCGATCGGCAGCGATGCGACCCTCGAACAGCTTGCCCGCGAATTGCTCGAGCCGATGCTCGCCGAGTGGATCGAGCGCAATCTGCCAGATATGGTTGAACGGATCGTCCAGGCAGAGATCAGCCGGATCATGGATAATCGGTGATCCAGCCTTAGTGCGCTTGGCCCGCGGCGGCTTTTTGGGTAGGCCCGCGTCATGCTGAAACCGTCGATCTTTTCGATCGGCTTGCTCCTGGGCGCCGGGTCCGCGGCCCAGGCGCGGCCGCTGACAATCCATGATGTCGTGGCGCTGTCGCGGATCGGCGCCGCCGATGTGTCGCCCGATGGCCGCTCGCTGGTCTGGGAGCAGCGCGAGACCGATCTGGCGGCGAACAGGGGCCGGACCGGTCTTTGGCGCCTCGACCTGTCCAAAACCGGTGCGAAGCCCGAAAGGCTCACCGCCGATTCCGCGACGAACGAGGCGGCGCCCGCCTTCTCTCCCGATGGCCGCTGGATCTTCTTTACCTCGGAAAAGGATGGCAGGAAGCGATTGTGGCGGATCGCCGCCGCCGGCGGCGCCGCCGAGCAATTGTCCGAGCACGAGATCGAAGGGTTCAAAATCGCGCCGACCGGCGACAGGCTGCTTGTCTGGGCCGACCGTCCCGTGGGGGCTACGTCGCTGGCCGCGACCGCGAGGGTATCGGATCGCGGCGGCAGTGCGCGAACCTATGACGGCTATTTCTTCCGCCACTGGGATAGCTGGGCCGACGGGCGGCGCTCGCAGATATTCGTGCTGCCGTTGGTGGACGGCCGGCCGGGCGGAGACGGCGTCGCGATCGGCCGCGGCCTGGTCGGCGACACGCCCTCCAAGCCGTTCGGCGAGAGCAATGAGATCGCCTGGAGCCGTGACGGCCGAACCATCTATTTCGCGCTGCGCGAAGCAGGGACGACCGAGCCGCTGTCGACCAACCTCGACATCTTCGCGGCGCCCGCCGATGCCTCCGCCGCGCCGGTCAATCTGACGGAGGCGAACGACGCGACGGATACGCTGCCCACGGTCTCGCCCGACGGTAGGTGGCTGGCCTATGTCGCGATGAAGCGTCCGACCTACGAGGCCGACCGGCAGGTGGTCCAGCTTCGGGACCTGCGGAGCGGCCGGGTCCGTTCCCTGACAGAAGGGTGGGACCGGTCGGTCACCAGCCTCGCATGGAGCCGCGACGGCCGGACCCTCTACGTCACCGCGCCCGATGTCGGTGATGAACCGGCCTTCGCGGTAGACATCGCCACCGGCAAGCCGACGCGGATCAGTGGTGCCGGTACCGTAGCTGCCGTTCTGGCGACGCCCGAGAGCTGTATCGTTGCGCTCAACACGCTGGCGGGGCCGACCGATTTCTATCGATGCGGCAAGGGCGGGGCGAAACGACTCACCGCAGTCAACGCCGACAAGCTCGCCGGCGTCGACATGCCGGGTTACGAACATTTCAGCTTCAAGGGCGCACGCGGCGACACTGTCTGGGCCTATGTCGTGAAGCCGGCCGGCCTGGCGCCGCGCGCCAACGTGCCGATCGCCTTCCTGATTCATGGCGGGCCCCAGTCGAGCTTCGGCAACAGCTGGTCCTACCGCTGGAACCCGGCAGTGTTCGCCGGCGCTGGTTATGGCGTCGTGATGGTCGATTTCCACGGATCGGTCGGCTATGGGCAGGCCTTCACAGACGCGATCAACAGGGACTGGGGCGGGGCACCGCTCGAGGATCTGAGGCTCGGCCTGGCCGCGGCGACCGCGCGCTTCGGCTGGCTCGACGGCAGCCGCGCCTGCGCGGCCGGCGGCTCCTATGGCGGCTATATGGTCAACTGGATCGCCAGCCAGTGGAATGACGGCTTCAAATGCCTGGTCAGCCACGCCGGGGTCTTCGATGCGCGGGCGATGGCCTATGAAACCGAAGAACTCTGGTTCGATGAATGGGAGCATGGCGGTCCTTATTATGAGGCCGCCGCTGATTATGAGCGGTGGAACCCGGTCAACCATGTGACCGCGTGGCGAACGCCGATGCTCTTCATCCACGGCGAGAAGGACTTCCGCATTCCCTATACGCAGGGGATCGCCGCCTTCACGGCCGCGCAGCGCCGCGGCGTGACCTCGCGGCTCGTGGTCTACCCCGACGAGAACCATTGGATCCTCAAGCCGAGGAACAGCATCCAATGGTATGACGAAGTGCTGGGATGGATGGACAGATATACGAAGCGATGATCAAAGCCGCTCATCAGGATGAGCGTTGTGAGTGATATCGCCGGATCACTTACAAATAGGGTGGCGCATTGGCGTCGCTCCCCGCTAAAGCCCGGCCATCATGACGATCGACAAGACTTTCGACCCCGCCGCGATCGAGGCGCGCTGGTATGACTATTGGGAAGAGCAGGGGCTGTTCCGGCCCGAGCGGCCCGATGCCGAGCCCTATACCATCGTCATCCCGCCGCCGAACGTCACCGGTAGTCTGCACATCGGACACGCGCTCGACGACACGCTTCAGGATGTGCTGATCCGCCATGCCCGGTTGAAGGGCAAGGATGCGCTGTGGGTGGTCGGCACCGATCATGCCGGCATTGCGACGCAGATGGTGGTCGAGCGGCAGCTCAATTCTGCCGGGCGGAAGCGCACCGACTTCAGTCGCGAGGACTTCGTCGCGAAGGTCTGGGAATGGAAGGAGGAGAGCGGGGGCGCGATCACCCGCCAGCTCCGGCGCCTGGGCGCGTCGTGCGACTGGGCGAATGAACGTTTCACGATGGATGAGGGCTTCTCGAAGGCCGTCCTCAAGGTGTTCGTCGATCTCTACAACCAGAAGCTGCTCTATCGCGACAAGCGGCTGGTGAACTGGGATCCCGGCCTGAAGACCGCGATCTCCGATCTCGAGGTCGAGACGAGGGAGGTCCAGGGCAAGTTCTGGCATTTCTCCTATCCGCTCGCCGATGGCGGCGGTGCGATCTCGGTCGCTACGACCCGGCCGGAGACGATGCTCGCCGACATGGCGGTCGCGGTGAATCCCGAGGACGATCGCTACAAGTCCCTGATCGGCAAGCAGGTGAAACTGCCGATCACCGGCCGGCTGATCCCGATCGTCGCCGACGATCATGCCGACCCCGAGCTCGGTTCGGGCGCGGTGAAGATCACGCCGGGGCACGACTTCAACGACTTCGAGGTGGGCAAGCGCGCCGGCTTCAAGCCGGCCGAGATGCTCAACATGCTCGATGAGGAAGCGAAGGTCATTCAGACCGCCGATGGGCTGATCCCCAATGACTATCTGGGGCTCGACCGGTTCGACGCGCGCAAGAAGGTGGTCGAGGCGATCGAGGCGGCGGGGCTGCTGGAGAAGATCGAGGACCGCGTGATCCAGACGCCCTATGGTGATCGTTCGGGTGCGGTGATCGAGCCCTGGCTGACCGACCAATGGTATGTCGACGCCGAAACGCTGGCGAAGCCTGCGATCGAGGCGGTGCGGTCGGGCGCGATCAGGGTGGTGCCCGAAAGCTGGACCAAGACCTATTATAACTGGCTCGAGAACATCCAGCCCTGGTGCGTATCGCGCCAGCTCTGGTGGGGGCACCAGATCCCGGCCTGGTATGACGAGGACGGGAATGTCTTCGTCGCGGAGGACGAGAAAGCCGCCCGGGCGCTCGCCGGCGCGGGCAAGGTGCTGCGCCGCGATCCCGATGTGCTCGACACCTGGTTTTCCTCCGCGCTGTGGCCGTTCGGCACGCTCGGCTGGCCCGATGCGCCATTGCAGCGCGAACCCCTCTCGCGTTCGGGAGAGGGCAGGGTGAGGGTTTCCGACGCTGGGGATGAATCGGCCGCGGCGACGCTCGCTGACGCTCGCTCCCCCTCACCCCAGCCCTCTCCCCGCCGGGGAGAGGGGGCATCCTTGTTGGCGAGGCACTACCCCAACGACGTGCTGATCTCGGGCTTCGACATCCTGTTCTTCTGGGATGCGCGGATGATCATGCAGGGCTTGCACTTCATGGGCGAGGTGCCGTTCAGGACGCTCTATCTGCACGGCCTCGTCCGCGCCGCCGACGGGTCGAAGATGTCGAAGTCGAAGGGCAACACCGTCGATCCGCTCGGCCTGATCGACAAATATGGCGCCGACGCGCTGCGCTTCACGCTGACCGCGATGGAAAGCCAGGGCCGCGACATCAAACTCGATGAAAAGCGGGTCGAGGGCTATCGCAACTTCGCGACCAAGCTGTGGAATGCGGCGCGCTTCGCTCAGTCCAACGGCATCGGCGCATCGAGCGCGATCGAGCCGCCGCAGGCCGAACTGGCGGTCAATCGCTGGATCATCGCCGAAACGGTGAAGACGGTACAGGCGCTCGATCTCGCCATCGCCGACCTGCGCTATGACGAGGCGGCGAACATAATCTACCATTTCGTCTGGGCGAGTTTCTGCGACTGGTATATCGAACTGACCAAGCCGCTTCTGGCGGATGGCGCGGATGCCGGGCAGGCCGCCGAGACCCGCGCCGTAGCGGGCTGGGCGCTCGACCAGATCCTCGTCATGCTCCACCCGTTCATGCCCTTCATCACCGAGGAGCTGTGGCATGCGCTGGGCGACCGACCGTACGATCTGATCGTCGCGAAATGGCCGATGGCCGATGCGCGCGCGATCGATCCGGCAGCCCAGCGTGAGGTTACTTATCTCATCAAACTGATCAGCGAGATCAGAACAGCTCGGACTGAGCTCAATGTTCCCCCATCGATGAAAACCGATCTGTGTTGCCTTGCGCCCAGCGAATTGGCGGCGAAGGTCGGTCGAGATTTTGAGGGAGCGATAAAAAGGCTGGCCAGAGTCGAGACGATCCGGTGGGCAACTACATCCAATTCCGCCGCCAAGGCGGTTGTAGGCGTGGATGCCGACGAATATCAGCTACCGCTCGAAGGGGTGATCGATCTCGACGCCGAGCGCGCGCGCCTCACCAAGGGAATCGCGGCCGCCGAGAAGGAGCGCGACAGCCTCGCTGCCCGGCTCGCCAATCCCGCCTTTGTCGAAAAGGCGAAGCCCGAGGCGGTCGAGAAGGCCCGCACCGACCATGCCGGGAAACGCCTGGAGGCCGAGCAGCTTTCTGCCGCGCTCGCCCGGCTCGGCTGACCCGGTCGAGGGTGGTAAGAGGCCGAGTACGCCAACCCGGCTGATGACAGCGGCTATCCCCGCTTCGGCGCCATCACGCTGACCGCCTTCCGCGCCACGCGCGCGGTGAAGGGGGTCCGCGCCAGCACCTCGCCGTCGATCGACACCTTGAGCGGCGGGCGCGTCTCGATGTGGATCGCCCGGCCGCGATATTCGACGGTGGTGTCCTTGCGGGCGCGCAGCCGCAGCCAGCTGGCGAGCCAGCTCCAGCCGAGTGCCGCCGGCGAGGTGCCGATCACCGCCTGAACGACGATCTCGCCGCTCTCGGGGTCGGCTTCGTCGATCAGCTCGACGCCGCCATGATAGGAGCCATTGGCGATGCGCACTTCGAGCGCGTCGATCTCCTCGCGCACGCCATCATGAGTGACGATCAGCCTGAAGCCTCGGAATTTGAGCGATTGCCAGCTTGCCCAGAGCAGATAGCCGACCCTGCCGAGCGTCTTCTTGAGCATCGGCGGGATATGTTCGCCGATCTTGGTCGACAGACCGATGGCCGCGCAATTGCAATAATAGTCGTCGTCGATCATGCCGAGGTCGATCCGACGCGCCTCGCCCTTGGCGATGACCTCGATGGCGCCGGGCAGATCGAGCGGAATATCGAGCGATCGCGCGAAGCTGTTGGCGGTCCCGAGCGGCAGGATCGCGAAGACGATATCGGTGCCGACCAGCGCATCGACCGCGCATGACAGGCTGCCGTCGCCGCCACCGACTATCAGCATCGCCGGCCGCCGCTCCACGGCACGCGCGACGATCTCGATCAGCGTACCGGGCTTTTCCACTGTGATCGCATCGACCAGATCGATGCCAGCCTTGCCGAGCAATTCGCGCGCGGCGTCGAATTGGACCCGTCCCCGGCGGGACAGGCCGTTGACGATCAGGATCGCTTCGCGCGGGGTGGTGGCGGTCATTCGGGCGGCAACGCGCGAGCAAATGTTCCGGGTGCATATCGTTGACGGGGCATGCTGCGTCGGCGCCGGTCGGTCCACCTCGCGCGGCTTGCACGCTTCACAATGGAAAACCGGTTTTCAGTTGGCGGCGCGGCCTCTAAACCGCCTGGCATGATTCACGCCGCTTATCCCGCGCTTCGGCTGCGCCGTACCCGCCGCCATGGCTGGAGCCGCGCGATGTATGCCGAGAATGTGCTGACGCCCGCCGATCTGATCTGGCCGCTGTTCATCGCCAATGGCGGCGAGGTCGAGCCGATCGGCTCGCTGCCGGGGGTGTCGCGCTGGCCGCTCGCACAGCTGGCCGCCCGCGCACGCGAGGCGAAGGCGGCGGGCATTCCGTGCCTGGCGCTCTTTCCCAATACGCCGCGGGCCCTGCGGAGCGACGACGGCGCCGAGGCGCTCAATCCCGACAATCTGATGTGCCGTGCGATCCGCGCCATCAAGGATGCGGTGCCCGAGATCGGCCTGCTCACCGACGTCGCGCTGGACCCCTATACCAGCCATGGCCATGACGGTGTGGTCGATGCCGCTGGCCATGTGCTCAACGATGTCACCAAGAATCTGCTGGTCGGCCAGGCGCTCGTCCAAGCCGAGGCCGGAAGCGACATCATCGCGCCGTCGGACATGATGGACGGACGTATCGGAGCGATCCGCACCGCGCTGGAGGCGGACGGGCATGTCGACGTCCAGATCATGTCCTACGCCGCCAAATATGCGTCGGCCTTCTACGGGCCGTTCCGCGACGCCGTCGACACGCGAGGCCTGCTGAAAGGCGACAAGAAGGGCTATCAAATGGATCCGGCGAACGGCGAGGAAGCACTGCGCGAGGTGGCGCTCGATCTCGCCGAAGGCGCCGACAGCGTGATGGTCAAGCCGGGGCTGCCCTATCTCGACATCATCCGCCGGGTAAAGGATCGGTTCGAGGTGCCGGTCTTCGCCTATCAGGTATCGGGCGAATATGCGATGATCGAGCATGCGGTGGCGGCCGGCGCCGCCGATCGCGACGCGATGGTGCTCGAAACCCTGATGGCGTTCAAGCGGGCGGGGGCGTCCGGGGTGTTGAGCTATCACGCGCTGCATGCGGCGCGACTGTTGGGAGCATGACGATGCGTGGCGACATCACTATCCTCGCCCATGAAGGGATCACTCCGGTCATTCATCCGACCGCCTTCATCGCCCCCGGTGCGCGGATCATCGGCAACGTTCACATCGGGGCCGAAGCGAGCATCTGGTACAATGTCGTAATCCGCGGCGATGTCGGCGCGATCCGGATCGGGGCGCGCACCAATGTCCAGGACGGCACTGTCATCCACGTCACCGGCGGCGCCTATAATACGACGATCGGCGACGAGGTGCTGATCGGCCATCAGGCGATGATCCATGGCTGCACGCTCGAAGACCGTTCCTTCGTTGGCTTCGACGCGGCGGTGATGGACGGCTGCGTGATCGAGCCGATGGGCATGCTCGCGGCGGGCGCGATGCTGACGCCGGGCAAGCGCATTCCCGGCGGCCAGCTCTGGAGCGGCCGGCCGGCGCGGTTCATGCGCGATCTGAGTGCCGGCGATCTCGAGAATAATCGTCTCGGCATAGAGAGCTATGTCGATATGGCGCGGACCCATCGCAAGGCGATCGACGCCGGGTAAGGGCCCACTACCTTATGTTCATGATTTGTTCTTGATTTTATCGCCGCCAGAGTTTAGGGGAGAAGGCGAGCAAATCCGGAGAACGAGATGAGCGGCACCGGCGAGGGCAAGGTCTATACTATACCGAACGGTTTCGTCACTGCGGACCCCGGCCGTAACCGGTATGTCCGCAGACGGGGCACCTCTCTGGAGCTGCCGCCCAGGCTCAATCCGGACTATAGCCACGACATTGCTGATCCCAAAAACGGAATAGACCTCGTCGGGGTCGGCACGCAGTTGGGAGCCATCGCTGCGGCCAGCGCCGGGGCGGTGGCGTTTCCTCCCGTAGTGGTCGGGTCTGCTGCAGTTCGTGCCGGTCTGGCCGGGATGCAGGCGCTGGATGAACTCGCTCATGAGCACAGGAAGTGCCGATGAGTCGCAAACGTCGAGCGATTGTGGCGTCGCTCATCTCATTGGCTCTTATAGGAGTCTATCTGTTCGTGCCGCAGTACGGTGCGTCCGTTCCTGGATATGCCGTAGCTTTGTCGCTGCTGATCCTCGGCGAAGTGATATTCGAAGCCGTTCGAAACCGGCGCAGGCGGAGGCAAGGGATGGTGGTAAATCCCGACGAAGACGATATGGGCCGACCCATTTGAAGCGTGCCGCCGTTGCCGCGTAGCGGCCGAAGGCTTATTCTGGGGGATATCGTAGCGAGGTCCGCCCCATGTCCACCTATCAAGACCGCCTTGCCGCGCTGCGCGAGGAGCTGGCCCGCCGCAGGCTCGACGGCTTCGTCGTGCCGCTGACCGATGAGCATATGAGCGAATATGTCGGCGCCTATGCCCAGCGGCTGGCCTGGCTGACCGGCTTCCAGGGCTCGGCGGGATCGGCGGTGGTGCTGCCGGCGGAGGCGGCGATCTTCGTCGACGGGCGCTATACGCTGCAGGTCCGCGAACAGGTCGACGAGACGCATTGGAGCTATCAGTCGGTTCCGCAGACGAGCACGGCGGAGTGGCTCGAGAAGCACGCGCCCGATGGCGCGCGGATCGGTTATGATCCCTGGCTGCACACGAGGGGCTGGGTAAAGTCGGCGCGGAAGGCGCTGGCCGCCAAGGGCGCGGAGCTGGTCGCGGTCGACACCAATCCAGTCGACGCGGTGTGGCCCGACCGGCCCACGCCGTCGGCCGCCCGGCTCGTCGTCCAGCCCGACGAGCTGACCGGCAAGACCTCCGTCACCAAGCGCGCCGAGATCGCCGAGTGGCTGCGCTCGAAAAAGGCGGATTCCGCGGTGCTGTCGGCGCTCGATTCGATCGCCTGGACGTTCAACATCCGCGGCCAGGATGTCGATCGCACGCCGGTGGCGCTAGCCTATGCCCTGGCGCATGCGGACGGCACCGCCGACCTATATGTTGCGCCCGACAAGATCGACGACAGCGTCCGCCAGCATCTCGGCAACGGCGTCCGCCTGCACGGCCGCAGCGCGTTCGAGCCTGCGCTACGCGCGATGCAGGGGAGGACGGTCGCGGTCGATCCCGAGCGCGCGGTCGCGGCGATCTTCGAGGCGCTCGAAGCCGGCGGCGCGACGCTGATCGAGGAGCGGGATCCGGTCGTGCTGCCCAAGGCGGTCAAGAACGCGGTCGAACTGGCCGGGCACCGCGCTGCGCAGAGGCGCGACGGCGCCGCGCTCAGCCGCTTCCTGCACTGGCTTTCGGTCGAGGCGCACGATGGCCGGATCGACGAACTCACCGCGTCGGACCGGCTTCAGGCGTTCCGTGCCGAGAGCGGCCTGCTGCGCGACCTGAGCTTCGACACCATCTCGGGCGCGGGCCCGAATGGCGCGATCGTTCACTACCGGGCGAGCGCGGCGACCAACCGCAGTCTCGAACCCGGCTCATTATATCTCGTCGATTCGGGCGGCCAATATCAGGACGGCACCACCGATGTGACCCGTACCGTCGCGATCGGCACGCCGACGCAGGAGATGCGCGACCGCTATACGCGCGTCCTCAAGGGTCATGTCGCGATCGCCCGCGCGGTCTTCCCGAAGGGGACGCGCGGGGGGCAGCTCGACATCCTCGCGCGGCAGCATCTCTGGGCGGTCGGGCTCGACTATGCCCACGGCACCGGCCATGGCGTCGGCGCCTATCTGTCGGTCCATGAAGGGCCGCAAAGGATCGCGACGCCGGCGGCCTCCGGCGGGGGCGACGAACCGCTTCAGGCGGGCATGATCCTTTCGAACGAGCCCGGTTATTACAAGGCCGGCGAATATGGCATCCGCATCGAGAATCTGATCCTGACCGTCCCCGTCGATATCGAGGGAGCGGAAAGGGAGATGTACGGCTTCGAGACGTTGACCTTCGCGCCTTATGACCGCGCGCTGATCGATCCGACGATGCTCGACGCCGGCGAGATCGCGTGGATCGACGCCTATCATGCGCGGGTTCGCGCTATCGTCGCGCCGCAGCTGGAGGGCGAGGCGGCGGCTTGGCTGGATCGCGCGACGGCGCCGCTCGCGCTCGGCTCATAATGCCGCGGGCGGAGCTGATGATGGAGTTGGGCTGAGGCCGCTCGACCGCGCCTGTGGGCCCGCGCGGCGTCCTGCTGGCCCTGTGAAGCGACCGATCAGCGCACCCGATGCCCCTGCCGCGCGCTCACTGATCCTCGGGCTCGGCGGGTGGTGGATCGGCGGGCTCCATCGCCCGCGCCTGCGCCTTCCTGCGGCGGAGATTGGCGCGCAGCGCCTTGCCGAGGCGATCCGCTCGGGCCTCCTCGGCTTTGGACGACATATTCTTCATTCCCGCCGAATAGCCCCAGGCCCAACCGAGCCGCAAGCCGCCTTGACGCGCGCCGCCGCTTTGTCCATAGGCCCCCGACACCGCCGGGGCCCAGGTCCCGGCCGCCCGCGACTCGCTGGCGATGCTGCCGTAGCTCAGTGGTAGAGCGCATCCTTGGTAAGGCTGAGGTCGTGAGTTCAATCCTCACCGGCAGCACCATTTTTTCAATAACTTAGCGCAATATCCCGCCCGCCGGGCGGACCCACAAAGGACCGGCAAAGGACGGGCAGAACCCGGCAGCCACCGCGCGTTGAGGTTAGCTGGATTGAGGGACGCGGCATACGATGCCCCATATGGGTTAGGCGCACTGCCGGAACGGTCGCATCCATATTGCTGCGGCATCGTTAAGCCTGCTCATGGATAAGGAGCAAGCATATGGATGACGGCAGCGAGATTTCCGTCCTTAATGGCCTGATCAAGACGACGCTCGACAGCGTGAAGGGCTTCGAAGATGCTGCCGGCCATACTGAAGGCGCGCGCTTCACGTCCTTCTTTCACGACATGGCCAGCCAACGCCGCCAGGTTGCCAGCCGCCTTCAGGAACAGGTGCGTCGCTTAGGGGGTAACCCCGAAGATGACAGCAGCTTCGCCGCCGCAGCTCACCGCACCTTCCTTGATCTCAAGCACGCGATCACCGGCCAAGATGACAAGGCGATCATTCAGGAGGTCGAACGCGGCGAAGACTACCTCAAATCGAGGTTCGACGCCGCGCTTAAGGAGGCCAGCCTTTCGCCGGAGGTGAAGGCGGTTGTCCTCGAAGCCTACGGGTCGGTCCGTGAGGGCCATGACACCGTAAGTGGGTGGAAGCACGGCTTCGCTAGCTGACGGAGCGAAGCGGGCATGGGTATGTGCCTTGGCCCGCTTCACTCGATTTCCTAAGCCGGCGAATAACCGGGCAGCGCGGCCGCCGCGCGGGTCAAAATTCCCACATCCCGCACCACCGCAGCCGCCAGCGGCTCAACCAAATCGCTATCCCAGCCGTTCGTTACCGCCCTGGCGAGCCAGCGTGCCTTCCACGCGACGACCCTCGGGTCGAACGAAGGCGACGCGAGGAGGTAATCCTCAAGCGCGAAGAGCGCCTTATATGCGCGACCTGCGCCGCCAGTTGTCTCGCCGCAAGCATCATCGAGCTCCATGAACGCCGCGCATAGCTCCGCCATCCCGGCTGTTGACCGGTTTTCAATGTTCATTTTAGATTCCCCCTAAAGTGCCGCGTTGCCCGCGCAGCCGGGATTTGCCTAGATGTAGCGCCCACGCAAGACGACGCGGCCGGTGATCGCACGCGGACCCGCGAACGTAGGTCGCGGGAGCTTGCCGGATTGCTCATCCCGCCAACGCCCGCCGACATGGCGCTCGAGCGCGGCAGGCCGATGGGCCCCCTCCCTCAGATAAAGGCCGCCCTCCACCGGCTCGCGCTGCCGTCGGTCGATTGTGAAGGAGACGTCATCGACGTCGACGATCAGCACGTCGTCTGCAGTGAGGGCGTTCATGCCGCCATCTCCTGCGTCGCCGCCTCGAGCATCACGCGTCGAAAGTCGATCACGATCGGATTAGGCGGTGCCGGCACTGCGCCGTCCAGGCAGTCTAACCGGGCGATGAGATCATTGCCGAAGACCTGATCGAAATCGGCCATGCGGACGCCGCTTGCGAGGCCGTCCGGCCGGGTGTCACAGCAGCTTTCCATAAAACCGCGGATATCGTCGATGAGCCAGCCGCGGGCGGCGTTGACCGCGTTGACCAAAGTTTCGTGGAGGCGTGCGCCGTTGTCGCCCGCGGCCGCGGCCTGTAAGTCGATTGTAGCCATGTTCGCAATCCCCTTTTGCGTGTGTGGTTAGACCACCGGCTAGCCTCGACCGCTAGCCGGTGGTCGTGACTTTTTGCTAATCGCGGGGAACTTGTCAACGGTTCTCAGAGTTAAACACAGCCAATTTTTAACGAAGGCTTTGGGCGATAAGTCAACTGCCCATGCGCGCTAACGTTTCTGCACGCATATTAACGTCTATAAACGTTGCTATACTTCCGAAATAAGCGCGATTTTCACACGTTTACTCGCACTCAGCCGACGTTCGCCAACGTTATCAACGTCTGTAAACGTTAGGACTTGCACGATCCTGAAATGGGCAGCCTGAGGATTATCACTAATGCCGATCAAGCTTCACCCCTCGATTTACGTGCATCCGCGCGAGCTCAACTCGACGCATGAGGTTCGAAATGCTGATCTCCGACCGCCAAGCTTCCCTGACCATGGACGCCCGACGAAGTCGCTCCTGACGGGAAGCTGACATAAATTTTAGATTATGGGGAACTTTTTTGAAATCTAGAAAAAGATTCCTTCTGCCGGCGGAACGCAACATTCCTGTTCCGGGTTATGTGTTCAGCCTCACGGCAACACCCGCCCACGCGGAACGTAACTTTGGTTGCTGCGGAAGCGATCCAGGGAAGGATAACTATGCGGACTTTTATACGGGCAGCGCTTGTCGGCGCTGCTATGCTGGTCACTATACCAGCTCATGCCATTACTTTCGCGGAGTTTTCGGGGGCGTCCCCCAATTGGTTCGGTTATAACGGTGCCGCAACCGGCGGCAGCCTGACCGGCAACACCAAAGTCAATTTCGACGGCTCGGCTTTCGGTTTTGATGAAGTTGCCACGAACACCACTTTCAAGCTGACAGCTACGTCGTCGACGGCGCCGTCAGCTTGGGCGAGTGGCATGAATGCGACCCAGATCTTCCAGACCGGTTCGCTCACCTTCACCGCCTCGAACGCCTTTGCCGCGGCGCATGGCGGCCTGACCAACCTGCTGACCGTCACCTTCACCAATGGCGCGCTGAACGTCACGCCGTTGGGCAGCAAGAATGTCGCCTTCACGGTGACCGACGGCGAAGAGCAGTTCGACGGCAGTCTTTCGACGATCAGCTATTCCTCGGACTTTTTCGATTTCACCGGCGCGACCGACTTCGACTTCGCCTTCAGCCTTACCGGCGCCACGAAGGCGGTCGAGGCGACAGCGAACGGCGGTTCGCTGGTCAACTTCAAGGCGAGCGGTCCGGGCAGCTTCGCCGCGGTCGCAGCGATCCCGGAACCCGACCAATGGGCGATGTTCCTGGTCGGTTTCGGCCTCGTCGGCTCGACAATGCGCCGCCGTCGGAGCATGTCCGTCGTTAGCGCCTAACCCTAGCGACGCAGGCCGCATACCAAGTCATGGCAGCTAAGGGTCAGCGAACCGTTATTGCGTAGAGCTGACACGTCTAGTGGCGAGCCGTAATCTAGACTCTAGATTGCGGCTCGTTCTGCCTGAACCCGATTCAGGCGTGGCGAAGTTCGGCAATAACCTTGTCCTTCGCCGACGCGTTTGCGGACACGCCGCCGCCGCCATATTTCCCTGCGTCGTCACTCCTGCGTCGAATATCGCCATATCGAGCACGCGAAGCGCCTTCCCTTCGGCCGACACGGTAAGCAACGCATGATTGGGACTGACCGTCGCGGCAGGCGCGATCTGTTGAGCGTATGCCAGCCAAGACGTCAGGCCGACACGCAAAGCATGGAAACTACGAACCGCTTCATCCGGCTTTCCCTTTCTCGCATTGGGCTCCATGGGGGTCTGGAAACGAACATATGCAGCCGGAGGACGCGCTCAATAGCTTAGCCGACATTCGGCGGCTTTTGCCCGTTTTTCGGCAACCGGTAGGCGCCGGCTGCGGATGAAGGCTTGCCGCGAATACTTCCGGTGCCGGGCTGCCCGCACGCCGAAGCTGACTCCAATCCAGCGACGTTTCTTTCCAATTTCGACGTACGGCGCGCGTCAGCTTGCGACGTGAAGGTGATCATGGATTAAAACGATAAGGTTGCCGCTGTGGACGCGTTTTCGATGCGCGGCGAAAAAAGGTGAAGCAATTCGGCCTGCCGCTGCGGATGGAAATGTTGCAGAACCGGGCAATTTGACGAGCCGGGTGCCAGAGAGCAAAGTGTGAACATTATCGTCCCGTCTGCGAGCATGGCGATAACTGACAGCATATGGAGAGCTGCCGCTATTAGTGGGAGCGAGCCATGTCACCAGAGGACAGAGGATATTTCGCCAGGCGAGCGATGGAAGAAGTTGCCCGTGCTGCGAACAGCGACAACGCCACAGTTGCAAAAATACATCTGGAGTTGGCGGCGCTATATAGTCGTCACCTCGCGCGTGCCGATGTTCCCGGCGTCGCCAAAAAGCCGCCCCGAAGCACGCTTTCAGCAGACCGGGGACCCCAGCCTCAGCGCTCTGACACACCGGCCCGCCGGGTACCTGCCCTCCAGGCGAAGTCACCGTCCGAACCCGCTTCCAGAGCATAGGCATTTTCGGCGCCATAGTTGGTCTTCGATCCTCGGCGCCTATCGGCCGGACGGGCCTGGATTGCCCTTAAACAATTGCTTAATAAGTAACCATCTCGCCGCGCTCGATGCGGGGATAGAGGATTAGCCTGAGAAGCCGACCCGGCCGGAGGCGGTTCGGGCGATGTTGCGGGAGAAACTGGGGTGACCAGAACCACGGTCGATCGGACGAAGCGTTGGCGGCCGGCACTTTGGGCGGGGATCGTCGCACTGCTGGTTCTTCCTGCCGTTGCTATGCGGTTCACGACGGAGGTCGATTGGACCAGATCGGATTTTGCGACGGCTGCGCTTCTGCTCGTCGGCGTTGGACTGGCTGTCGAGCTTGCCGCACGATTGATCACGAGGCCGAGCTTGCGAGCAGCTGCGATTATACTGGCATTCCTTGTTGGGATGCTCATCTGGGCTGACGGCGCTGTTGGCGTGTTTCACTAGCCATGATGACTAACGGAGGGTGGCCGTGACAGACGAGACCACTGAAGTACCGCTCGTCCTGCTGGCGGCATCGGTAGCACCCCGCACCAAAGCTACATCCTATCCGGAGCCCTTCGCCTCTCGGATGGCCAAGCGTGAAAAACGTGCACTCGGTGCACCGTTTGGCCTGACCAATTTTGGCGTGAATCTGACGCGGCTATCGCCGGACGGCGAATCGTCGATCCTCCACGCCCACACCAAGCAGGACGAATTCATCTATATTCTGCACGGCACCCCGACCTTGGTCACCGACCGCGGAGAGACCATCTTGTCTCCCGGTATGTGCGCCGGATTCCCCAAAAATGGGCTAGCGCATCAACTGGTCAACCGCACTGACGAGGACGTTGTCTATTTAGAGGTCGGCGACCGGTCCGCCGACGATCAAGGCATCTACCCGGCCGATGATCTGCAAGCCACCCTAGAGGCGGGGCAGTGGGTCTATTCGCGCAAGGACGGTCGCCGCTACTAGTCAGGCGGCTCGCGACAACTTTGCCGTCTGTCCGCATGACCGCAGCCACAGCGTTGACCTGGAAATCATCGGCTTGAGGAAGATCGCCCTCTCTCTCGCTTATGGGGGTGGCAAGCGCGACCTTTGCACCATCGCGCAATACTCGACCCGCTAAAGCTGCCTGCTCGTAGTCGTTGCGCATGGGACAGTACGGCGGCGGGGGCCTAGGGTTCGCGCGCTAAAAGCGTCCCATTCATCAATTGTTCCACATGAGCAGGGTGATTCCATCCTTTGCAAACACGCCTCCGGAAGCCCATCGTCCCGTAACGAATCGGGAGGTGATGTATGCCGGGTTTGAGTTTGGGATTAGGTCTGGGATTGAGCAGTGGCGGCGCGCGCCCGGCGCCAAATCCGCTGTGCGACGCGATAGCCCGGAAGGTGTGCGTGGTCGCTAACGATGGTGACGATCTGCTGAAGCTCGCGCCGCATGTCGTGTACGAGCGGACGAGAAAAGAAGTTGTGACCCTCGACGCCGTTCTGCTGGCGCGGAACGATCGCGCTTCGAACAATCCGAGGATACGTACCTATCGCGTCGATGACCTATCTGAGGTCACGTTGACGGATGAGGCATTCACCGTCCTTAGCGGCTTCGAGGCCGACGATCCCGAATACGCGGGACGTACGATCTGCATCGTCCAACCTGTCTAGGTAGCGAACGATAGCCTCTAGCCGCCACTGTATATGTTGGCGGCCATGTCGGGCGGTAGCATTTCAGATGCGTTGGCACCTAGTTCGGCGTGCCAGCGGATGCGTGCCCGGATGCGCTCTGGCGTCAGCATGGTATCGTACCTGGTCGGCAGATAGAGCCGCCCATTTTCGGGTCGAGCATAGCTGTTCCCATCGACCTCGCAACGGAGATGTATCGGCGCGCCGCACAATAGCTGCCTTTCGCGCTTGGGAAGCCCTGTGGAGCGTTTGATCTTCTCGGGCGACGAGAGCCCCATCGCCCGTGCCATAATCCTACGGTGCTCCCACGGGTCTCCAGCGACCAGGGCCGGCTCGGCTGGCAAGTGCCGTCGATTTCGAGCGCCGCGATCCCTCGAAGTCTGATCCTCTCGCCTGCTGGCAGTGAATGGGTCCATCAACGTCGTGGATGGCAATAGCGAAGCAGAGAATCACAAGATGCTCTGCCCGCCACGCTCAACTACTTTTTAGCAACACTGAACCTGAAAACATGGCTCTCGTCGCCCGTGGCAACTGTCACCGCGACCGTGTCCCCATCCTTCATCTTCTTCAACTTCTCAACAATGATCCGGCCCCCATAACCAGACTGAGGATCAACAGTGGTGGTCTGCAAGATTTCGTCATTCAGGGATTCTAATGTTTTTTGGAGGCCGATCTGGCTCAGCGCGATTGCGCCTCCACCAGCCGCAAGTGTGGCGACTTGTCCCGTACTAAGACCCGGATTGTTCACGACCGTCCGATAGACGCCTCCACGAGGAGTGTAGGTCGTGTATGTCGTATTGTTATTTTGGGCCGCAGCCGCAGCGCCGACCAACATGGCGTAACCGATCTGCGACCACATCGCCCGAGACTTAGCCTTCTTTTCAAGTTCGTCGACTGTAAAGACCGCTAGTCTCTGATCGTTGTGAGCGAAGGAAACATTCTCCACCCCCACGTTCATCAATTTCTCCGATTTGTTGTAAACCGCGACCTTGAATTGCATCGATCCATGATCCAGCATCGGCAAAGGCATCACGCGGACCCCGGCGACCGCCAAGTCATCTTCAATTGTCGGTATTCCCTTTTCGAATCGAACCGTCTGTCCATCGGCTGGCAAGGGCGTAAACTTGACACCACCTCCGGCCTGCGCAGGCGAAGCAATCGCCAGCGAAAGTGCAACAACCATCAACCTGTTCATATGCATTCCCCCGTACAAAATCGCTAATGCAATAGCCCATAAGGGCTGCGGGAGCTGGGTACACCGCCTCCACCCCGGTGACAGTGATAGTCTCCGGTCCTACGGTTTGTATGGCACCCCTCAGCATTTAAGCCGCCGCCATGGCTCCGGCTTGCGCCAGACCACATTAGCCAGCCGGCAAACGCCACCCTGCGTAACCTAGGCCACAGCATCCCTACTCCCCTGCTGCCCGCTTAAACGATACGCCTCCGTAATCCAGTGAAAAGGACGGAAAGATCCATTATGGGTTGAGTAATGTTCTCTTTATGTTCCATATGCAAGCGACCACAGACTCGCGCAAAGGTAGCGAAGGAGAGACCGGCTTCGCGCCGGCCGTCCCGCACTTGGCAAATTTGGGTTCGCGTCCCGGCACGGTGCGGCGACAGAGAAAACGAGGTCGGTGTCAACTACAAGAGGCAGGGCTTTCATCGCGTTTCGCCATTGTGTCCGTCGCGTTATCCTACCGCCATCAACTGGCTTGGGTAACCTGTGACGAGCCCCTTCGCTTCATCCCACGGCGCGGTTAGCCAGCGGTCGAAGTCGTTTTCGTCAAGGATCACCGGCACGGCCTTGGGATGCTTGGCCCCAACGATCGCGTTGGGTTCTGTCGTGATGAAGGAATAGACCCGGCCAAACCGGGGGTCATCCTTCCACGGCCCCGCAAAGGCAGCGACAGGCCCATCCAGCTCGCGGGCGTTCAGTCCGCCTTGGAAGGCGGGCCCCCGCTATCGTTCGGCGGGGCCATATCCGCTCTCGCCGCTGCCGCATTCGAAAGGCGCTCCACGGTTCGGGCGGCCGCGTTCCGGCCACCAAGTCCAAAGGCCAGCGCAAATGCTACCGCCACCGCGCCGATCAGCAGGCCGAAAGCCAGGTTGATAATGTCATCCGCCAGCCCCATGAAACGAAGCCCGATAGCCGTTCCCAGGATGATGATCGCCACCTGCACGATCTTGGCGGTGATCTCGGCACCCGGGCCCGCACTCGCCCGCACCACGGTCGCCACCAGCTTCGCGATTGCCACTGCGGCGGCAATGAGCACCGCTCCGAAGATCACTGAACCCAGTAATGTCAGGATTTCGGCCATCATCCGTGAGCCATATTCGAAATTCAGCTGCCTGAACGCTTCCATCAGCCCGAAGATGACGAAGGTGACGAACACCGCCTGACCGATCAGCTTCGACGGCGCGAAACGCAGCGACGTTGTGGTCGCGGCGGAGGTTTCGGGCATTCCGATCGACGACTGCGCCGGCTTGGCGGAAAACAGCCCCAGCGCCGCGATCGTGCGGTCAAGTCCGGTCGTGCTCAGAAACTGGGTCAGCAGCTGCGAAGCGAACCGGCCGACGATATAGGCGAGAGCGACGATGATCGCCGCCGCCACGATATGCGGGATGCTGTCCATGATCAGCCGGAGCATCGCCGTAGCCGGCTCCGATATCGCGCGGATGTTCAGCTGATCGAGCGCCGCGATCGAGACCGGGATCAAGATGAGCGCGAACACCAGGCCACCGATCATGCGGGGCAGCGCCGACGGGTCGGCCTTGGGCAGGCCCACCCGCTCCGCCATCTGCTCGCTGCGGGCCGCCGTGAAGATCGCCTCCACCGCTCTGCGCGCGACCTTCGCGATGACATAGCCGACGAAGAAGATCAGCCCCGCCGCTATGATATTGGGTATCGCCGCGCCGATCGTGTTGAGCATCCCGCCGATCGGGCTGGTCGCCTCGGCGAGGCCGAGCGGCTGCGCCGCGAGGACGATTGCGACGAGGATCATGACCCAGAAAGCCGCTTCGCCGACCTGCGCGCCGATACTCTCCGGGTCCTTTGCCTGCGTGGCGCCCACCTCCGCAGGATGATGCGCCCGGCGTGCCAGCGGCGTGCGGTTTATCAGACTCGCCAAGCCCCATTTGACCGCTTTGGCGACAAAGTAGCCGACGACGAGGATCGCCAGCGCGGCCAGGATGCGCGGACCCCATTCTTCGACATAGGTGAACGCCATTTGCCCGAAGTCTCGGCCTTGGTCCGCAAGGCTCGTGTCCGAATAAACCTGCATTTGTCTCTCCCTGACCGGAAGCGCGCCTCGCCCGCACTTGAGCTTTCGTATGTATTCCCGCCAACAATGGGAGGATCGCGATGTTCCGCTCGTTCCGGAGATGCCAGCTAAAAGGGCATAGAACCGTGCGTCAGGGAAGTTCAGGCTCAGAATCGGCCGCGGGCGCTGCCGTCTTTGTTCAGGACCCATTCGCCGGCCTTCGCATCGTGCGACAGGGTGTGTTTATCTAGCTTGTCAGCCATGGTCTCTCCTTAGTGTTTAACCGGGCCCGGTGCCCCCGATCAGCATGTTGCATTACTTCGCAGAGGTCTCGGCAGTCGACCAAGACATCCGTGGCACTGGATTAATGTGCTCCCGGGGATCGTCATCCGGCTTAATTGGTTCGAATGAGCCGTCGTCCAAATAATATCCGATGACCGTCACCAAATCAGCTCCCGCACCGTCGCATGCCGCAACATCTCCTCGCCGCGCAGATGCTTCACCCGCGCACGCATCTTCGGCTTGAGCCAGGTAGCCGCCTTGCGCTTCGCTGTTTTCACAGGAGGCGCCTCGACCTTCAGCCGCTCGGCCGTGGACCAGAACCGATCGCGTGCCTTGTCGTCGACCGTGAGAAAGGCACCCCCGACGTATTGGAGGCCAGTCGGGGTGTCGCGCGCCATCAGCGCGGTCGTTGGACCAACGCCGCGCTCATGACCGACGATGACAAACTCGTCCTCCACATAGGCCTTGATCTTGAGCCATGCCG